>Ga0209125_1000958_pt1 | contig 31317 bp, 29 predicted proteins | sample BarGraIncub1131A_FD_184503 | JGI IMG/M metagenome (GOLD analysis project Ga0209125, IMG submission 184503) | Arctic peat soil microbial communities from Barrow, Alaska - Barrow Graham LP Incubations 11-31A (SPAdes) (version 2) | ecosystem: Environmental > Terrestrial > Soil > Wetlands > Peat... | reverse complement strand
GATCTGTCCGGTTGAAGGTATGCATCCCGAGCTTCCGGTTTGCCGGATCCTTCAGTTGCGGGTCATAGTGGCAGTCGAGGCATCCCACATGGCAGGTGTTGCAGCTGCGCTGGTTCAGGGCGCTTTGCTCCCGGGAAAAGGGGACGCTCGTGTTGGCGGCGATCTTGTTGTAATTTCCATCGAACCAGACCCCGCAGTTGTGCGGGCCGCGCTCGCTGTCAATCCAGCTTACATAACGGCTCTGCTTGGCGTTGCGCGCCATGGTGCTCCTGGTGAACTCGGCAAATTCCCGGGCATGGCAGGCGCCGCAGGTTTTTTCCATAACGCCGAAATCCTGCGACAAGGTATCGCGTCGTTTATCCTGGTAAAGGAGCAGGCCGACCGAAGGATCCACCCCTCTCTTTCCGTCCTTCTCCACCTGGTATTTAAGGCGCAGCATGGGGTTGCCGACGACTTCGAGGGGGAGTTTCCGGTCGGCGGGTTCCGCCTTAAGCCCCTTCTTCTTCACCAGCAGCAGGCGCCCCATCCCCTGGTGGGCCGGGTCCTTCTCCTTCATTGCGGGGTTGCCCAGGTGGCAATCCGGGCAGCTTGCCGGCATGCCGGTTTGTCGCTCCACTTCCTGCTGGGTGACCACGAAGTGGAGGTAGTCAGCCCCGATTTTTTGCGCGTTTTCGTGACAGTCGCGGCAACTGTTCGGGGTACTGTCCGCGGCGGCAAGCGCCGGCAGGAAAGCACAGGACAGAAAAGCGAGCAGCAGACCCGTGCGCCGCCTCCCCGCGGTCACTGTGCCAGCACCGTGGTCGTATCGACGCCTTTATTGCCGTTGGATGAGTCAAGCGCGTAGTCAGTCACTTGGAACTCCTTCCTCCCTCACTCCAGGTTTGAATCTGAATATTTCGAAATGAGAGGCTTACAGGTAAGAGGGGTTTTTTAACGGGCCCAGACGGTGGAGCGTCCCAAAAGTGGAATACCCATATAACCGCGCAGTTCCAGCCTGCCAGGCGCGACCAGGTGTAACTTGGCGCGGTAGGTCTTGCCGTTTCTCGGATCGTAGCAGGTCCCGTTCCCCCAGGTGCTGTCCGCCGCCTCGGTGAAGCCTTCCAGCAGCCGCAGACCGAGGATCGGCCGGCTCTTCAGCGCGGAATCGGGGTTTTTACGTTCCAGCACCGGGGTGCCTACTTCTCCTTCGCTGCTGTCGGTGTAATACGGTTTTTTCAACCAGATGATTTTGCCGCAGAGTTTTTCCCCACACCTGAATATTTCGACCTTCGACTCATCCCTATCGGTCTTCCAGATGCCCAGAATGTCGCCCGTCCCAGCGCCGAAGGCGGCTGTCGCCGCCAGCGCAATTACCGCGCAGCATGTCAAACACCGATGACTCATATGTATGTGCGATTGACGCAACTCGGATAGGGCGCCAGTTCCCCAGGCACAATCGGACACAATACTGGAGCAAGTATATTCAGCCTCTCGGTCCATTTCATATTTTCTTCAAGATTTATAGGCGATGTTGATGCACTACCTCTTTCGGCCCATTGTATGGTGTAATAATCACTCTCACCTTTGACTACCATAATAACCATCGTTTCACTATATTGCTTACCCGTGGGGACGGCGACACCGCAGCTCATTACAGCGGCAAATGCGTCATAGCCACTGATCCTGATTGTCCCCAGGCCGACGCTACTAAACGACTTGGGGCATGAGCGTTTGAAACTGCCAGCAACGCTCCCAGCAAAGAACTGCGGAGTGACGTTGGGGTTAGCTGCCAGGTCTCTTGCTCCAGTGATGGTGATCATCTGGGACCAGGTTTCCACGGTCTCTCCCTTCAGTACCGATTCCTTGACGTATTGGCCTTCACTGGAATTTTCGTAGACTGGCACGAATCCCTTTGGTAACGAAAACATCAGGAGCTGCCCGTAAATTGGAGTGATCGTTCTGACCGAATAACCTTTTAGTCCTAATGTTTCGATCTGGTTTTTCGATCCTGCTTCGTCTGCCCAGGCGAATGAAGCTGAAATAACCAGCAAAACGAAGGTAGCCAAGATTTTGCTGTACATAGATCCTCCCTGAAAATCAAAAGCCTCACCACAGAGGGCATAGAGGAACACAGAGGAAATCTTAAAACAAAGGCTGAGGTTTATTTGTTTGAAACATAAATCTGGTTTTGATTTTCCTCTGCTAACCTCTGTGTACTCTGTGGTGAGGCTTTATGCTTTGGGCGGTTTGTGATTGGTCGACTGGTGCCGAACAGTTGCAAGCAGGGTAACAATGCCGGGGCGACCCACCGGGTCGCCCCTACGGGAGGCGTCTCGGCTCTTACTTGAAAGTGTCCATGATGTACTGGGCGATCGCTGTAGCGTCCTTGTCGGGGATGGTCGCTGCGTCGAACTTGTTCATTCCCGGTCCGGGGTTGCGCATGACATTCACGATGTCTTCGGGTTTGGTGATCTTGTGTGCTGCCATAGCATTGCTGTGCAGGGAAAGCTCGGGCTTGCTTATATTGCCGCCATCGGGATGACAGGCCGCGCAATGCTGCTTGAACAGGGTTTCGCCCGATTTGACCTGCTCAATCGGAGGGGGAGTTACCGCCGGCGCAGGCGCGGTCTGGGGGACTTCGGTTGTCTTCGGCGTCTCTTTCTTGCACCCTCCGAAAAGGGCTATCCCGAACACCACAACTGCTCCCCAACGTACTGCGGTCAAAATGTGCATGTGAACCTCCTCTCCCGTTTTAATTTGTGCTGCTCTCAGGTTCGTAGCTAATTTCCCTCCACCACCACACCGCATGCCACCCGGGGACCGGCGTTGCCGGCGGGGTCGCTCATGTTGTCATCGGGGTCGGCGTGGATGACGATGGCAGTCCCCCCCTCCTCGTATCCTCCTTTTATCCTGGCATGGAGCGAAATCGGAATGCTTCGATATTCCGCGCAAGTATAGCCTTGAAATGCGATTCTGCAACTTAGGGGAAGCGATGAACACGGGCGGCTTGACTGCACGCCCGCGTGGTAAGTCTCTGATAATTCGTGAATCGGTGCCGGCCCATTTTCCCTTCCCCTACACCGCGAGGAACCCTTCGGGAGCGAGGCTGGTGGCCAGCATCACCATGTTGATCTCCCGGTGCTCGGTCCAGCTGGCGGCCGACCTGTTCGCGTCGGCCAGCCAGAAGCTCTCGATCTTTTCGGCTAACGGCTGATACTCGGTGAGAGCCGCCAGGCGCGCCGCGAGCGCAGCTTCGCGGCCGAAAAGCGCGGCATGCTCCTCGACCAGCTGCTGCAACGGTCTGGCACCCTTCAGCCCGATCGAGAGCCCCAGCTCGCGAAAAGCGAGGCGATGCGCCGCGGGAAGCTCCAGCGTGTCGACTGCCGCGAAAAGCTCCAGGCCGAGGAGGGCCGCATCGAGAACTTTTCCGAGCAGTCCCGCTGCTCCGAATGCTCCCCCGATGGTCAATTGTACGATGAGCGAGGCGTCGCACAGCAGTCCGCCGATGCCGAGCGTATCATCGGTGCCCCATTCCTGGCCCCGGCAGATGGCGTCCAGGTCGGCGATCTCGTTATGCAGGCCGGGAAGCGGGACGGTTCCGAAAGCCGTGGCTGCCGCCTGCAGCTCGCTGCAGGTGACCAGGCCGTCCAGCGGGTCGTGCTGACCCATGGAGGGGACCAGGGGACGGCTGAGATCGATGCTCATCTTCCAGTACAGCCGTTTGGCGCCGCCCCACGCCGGGAGGTAGCAGAACCTTTCGTGGGCCGCCTGTGCCAATTCGAGCGCCCACCTGGCATAGGTCGCCTCCCCGGTGACACGGCTGGCGCGCTGGAGCGCGTGCATCCACTTGGTGAGGTAGTGGTAGTACTGCCCGTCCCGGTCCCATTCCCGGCGCTCGTCAGGCCGCTCCCCGGGCGGGCGCTCGTTTTGCTCCTTGCCGATCCGCAGGCCGCCTCTGGTCGGGTGCAACTCCCCCTCCTGTTCGCTGAGCCCGCTGATCCAGCCGCTGCGCGGGTCATCGGCCCGGTGCCGGCCCAGGGTGTGGTGCACCTGGTCGACCAGCCGCAATGCCTGATCCCGCCAGCTTTGGTCCTGCGTCAGGCGGAACAGCTCGAGGAAATTGCACACCGCAAAGGCATCGGTCCAGAGGTAGCGCCGCGGGGGCGTGGCACCCGGGTTAAGTCCGGTACGGTCGGCAAATTCCCGCATGATCTGCGGGACATCAGGGCTGGCTGGGTCTCGTTTCACGCTTCTCCTCCTGGGATGGTCGGTGCCGCGGGTTCACTGCAGTTCCGCCAGCTCCGCTACTGCTGCGACCGCGCAGCGGGTGACGGCTGCCAGGAACTGGTAATCGAGGGTTTTCCCGGTGTCGTCGGGGGTGTGGTAGTGCGGGTTGCGGAACATGGCGGTATCGGTGAGCATGAGGGCCGGGAAACCGCTGTCCCAAAAGGGCGCCTGGTCGCTGAAGCGGCTCTGGGGAATGAGGTAACCACCCAGAGGAACCGCCAGGGGGAAGGTCTTTAGTTCCGGTACCCGGGTGATGGCGCAACGGTGCACGAGCTGCATGAGACCCCTGGAGCGGTGGTTGGCGATGATGGCAAGGAAATCTCCGGTTGGCAGGTCCAGGTTTTTGAGCATCCGGGGCAGCATCTGGCTGCGGTTCAACTTGCTGGTATAGCCGACGCACTCGAGGATGATGGCCGCCGCATAGGAGATCCCCTCCCTTTTTGCCTGCCGGACAAACTGCTTGCTTCCCCTGAGGATGATGTGGGTCCAGGTCTGCGGCTCTTCCAGGGTGAAGGCGACAAACTGGATGGTCCGCTTGGGCCTTTGCCGGCTGAGGATCCGTGCCGACTCCAGCAGGGCTGCGGTGCCGCTCGCGTTATCGTCGGCGCCGGGGCTGTACCGGGGGGAGTCGTAATGTGCCCCGAGGAGGATCCGCTCCAGTCCGGGATCGGCGCCATCCAGGATGGCAATGATGTTGCGATAGCGCCTGGTCTTGAAGTGGACCGGCTGGCATTCCACACGGAAACCGCAATCGCGCAGGGTAGTTTCAATGAAACGCCCCTTTGCTTCCAGCAGGTCATAGTTCTCCTGGCCGTGACGCGCCCCTTCCAGAGCGCTGATAAAGTGCTGGAGCCGCGTGCCGTCCACCTGCGCCATCAGTTCCTGGATGTCGGTAGTCATGGATGATTTCCCTGGGAGGGGGTCACGTCACGCGAAGTCTGTTACCGCACGCCGTGCATTCCCACCCGTATTCAGGTGCTGGAGGGTATCCGTAATAGGCAACGCCACTCCAGGTAGCCCAGACGAAGATCCGCTCCTCCTCGCAATCGGAACAGTACAGAGAACTCTTCTCACCCAGTCTTTCCTCATCTGAATCTGTCATGGCGACTACCTCCACCTGTAAAGTGTCAGTCGGTTTCTCGATAAGATCGTGAACGCCATTCCGAAAAATGGCGAATCTGAGCAGAGCGGTGCATGATGTATGTATCTCTGGAGTCCTCTCGCATGGAGCGCCGTTACAGTGGCGGCTCCCCGATAATCAGCACCCTTGGGCCGTTTTTGATGCTATGGAAGCTCCCGGGATCGCTGCGGGGGTCGACAACCCACTGGTAGAGAACCTTGGCGCCTTCGAGGAACGGCTTGGTCAGCTCGTGATAATACGGTTTATTCACCTTTCGGTCGTGGGCGCTGTAATAGTCGTGCTGCATCTCCTCGTCGTAGAGGCCGACGCAGCCGTGGGAGGCTGGGTAGCCGGGGAGGTCGCGACCGTGGATCCAGAACGAGGGCCAGCTGTCGATGCTCTTGTCGACAAAGAACCTGAGCCCGTAATGCATCGGATAGGGGCGTCCGATTTCCTCCACGGTGTAGAGGTTAGATTTGTGCTGGCGGTCGGCGGCGTCGATCCGGAAGGTGCCGGTGGGTACCCGGTGCTTCTCGATGCCGATCGCGATGGGGAAGGAAAAGACGAGCTTGCCGTGCTGATAGGCCCCGAGGAACATCTCGGACTGGTCGATCAGGATGAATTTCGGCTCCGAGGCGGCGCCAGGGTAGGTTCGGGGCAGCGGCGTGAAATTCCTGATCTCCTGCAGCCGTTTGGGGACCTTGATCGATATGCCGCCGAAGAAGTGGCGCCGGTCCATCCGGTTGAAGCGGAGCACGTCCGGCCACTGGGCACCGAAGAGCCCGCTCGGGGTGTCCGTCCACTTCAGTTTCAAACAGGTAAACTCGATGCGTGCATCGCTTGGATAGTGGATGCCGCAAAGCGATTTGATCTTGACTTCGGCGCTCACCGTTGAGGAGAAGAGCAGCAGCGTTAGGAGGATCAGGCTGACGCGGGGGAATGCTTTCATGTCAATTTCCTCGGTCCGGGATGTGTTCTAATTAACTTTACCCGATATTGACCGTTCTTCAAGCGTCAATGCCTGCTCGCCGGTAACTCCCTTGTGCAGTTGAAGGCGACTGGTATGCTTGGTAGGTGCTACCTTGCCTGGCAGACCTTACCGCAGATAAATGTACCATTCATCCGGCTGCGAGCCATGACCTTCGAACGTAAAACGCCCCTGGCCATATTCCTCTGCTCCCTGGCAAGCCTTGCCTACGAGGTATCCCTCACCCGGATATTCTCCATTTCGCTTTGGTACCACTTCGCCTTCATGATCATCAGCATCGCCATGCTCGGCTTCGCCGCAAGCGGGACGGCCCTTGCGCTCCACCCGCGCCTGAAGAGGATCGAGCGGGTCGGCGGCTACAGCCTGCTGCTCGGTGTCGCCATCCCGGCCTCCTACCTGCTGGCCAACCGGATCCCTTTTGACCCGGTGCGTCTGTCCTGGGAAGGTACCCAGTTCCTGCACCTCGGTCTCTTCTACCTGGTTCTGGCGCTGCCGTTTTTTTGCACCGGGCTCGTGGTCGCCACGGCATTCACCCTGCAGAGCGGCCGGGCCGGGCTCCTGTACGGGGCGGACCTGATCGGCGCCGGACTCGGCTCCCTCGGCGTGCTGCTTCTCTTGAGCGTCCTCGCGCCCGAACGGGGCGTGTTCCTTCTCTGCCTCGCCCCACTGGCCGCGGCCTTTCTCTGGGGCGGCGCGTGGCTGCGTGCCGCGGCCCTTGCCATGGCCGCCCTCGCCCTGTTTCTGCTGGCCCGTCCGCCGGAGTTTGCCGCGCTGCGCCTCTCCCCGTACAAGGGGTTGCCGAGCGCCCTTCGGTTTCCCGGCGCAAAAGCGCTGCGGACCTATGACACCCCCTTCGCGCGGGTGGACAGCTTCGAAAGCCCCGCGGTCCGGTTCGCGCCGGGTCTTTCGCTGCGCTATCTGGAAGACCTCCCCCTGCAGATCGGGATCGCGGTTGACGGGGGAGAGGTGAGCGCCGTGACGGCGGCCGGAAAGGAGGGCGCGCCCGCCTTCCTGGAGTACCTCCCCGGCGCGCTCCCCTACGCCATCGGGAGCAGGAACCGGGTGCTGGTCCTCGACCCAAAAGGGGGGCTGCAGGTCCTGCTGGCCCGGCGTTACGGCGCGGGAGAGATCGACAAGGTAGAGGGGAATCCGGCGCTGGCAGCGGTGCTGCGGACCGATTTGCGGGAGTTCGCGGGGGGGATCTACGACGAGCGTTTCTGGAGCGGGCTCGGCAGATCGTGGCTCAAGGGGAGGGCGGGCTCCTTCGACATCATCGACATCTCGCTCATGGGGACCGAGCCGTACGGCTCCTTCGGCATCGCTGAAGACTACCGCTTCACGGTCGAGGCGTTCAGGGAGTACCTGGGGAGCCTGGGCGCGGACGGTCTTTTGAGCATCAACCTCTACATCATCCCGCCGCCCCGGTCCGAACTGCGCATCCTCGCCACCCTGGTGCGGGCCCTGGAGGAGATGGGGGTGAGGGATCCGGCCCTGCATCTGGCAGCAGTCAGGAGCTGGGGGACGCTCTGCCTGCTGGCAAAGCGCTCCCAGTTTACCGGTCAGGAGATCGGGGCGATCAGGCGGTTCGCGGCGGAGCGCTGGTTCGACCTGCTGCACTACCCGGGAATGGAGTCCCAGGAGCCGGATCTCTTCCTTAAGATGCCCTCTGACGACTATGGCCGGGCCTTTTCGGCGCTCCTTTCTCCAGACCGGCGCCGCAAATTTCTGGACGACTATCTCTTCGACGTCGCGCCGGTGCGGGACGACCGCCCGTTTTTCGGCTATTTCCTGAAACTGGGCCGGGCCGGCGAGATTTACCGGGCCATGGGGGGGAAATGGGAGTTCTTCCTGGCGGAGGGGTACATCGTGCCGGCGGTCTTTGCCCAGGCGGCGCTCGTCAGCCTGCTGTTGCTGCTGCTTCCGCTTTGGTCGGGGCAAAGGGGAGGGGGGCGGGCGAGGGGGCTGCTGCCGTACTTTGCCCTGCTTGGGTGCGGCTTCATGTTCGTAGAGACCGCACTGATCCAGAAGATCATTCTTCCCCTGGAGAACCCCTCCTACGCCGTGGCGACGCTCCTTGCCGCGCTCCTGGTGAGCTCCGGGACCGGAAGTCTGCTGGGGCAGCGCTTCGCTCCGCTGAGAACACCTGCGACCGCGGCTGTCATCGCGGGGCTGATCGTCGTCTACAGCCTGATGCTGCCGGCCGCCTCTGCTGCCATCGCCCCGCTGGCGCTGCCGGTGAAGATCGGTCTGGTGTTCCTGCTGTTCCTTCCCCTGGGCCTGCTGATGGGAATCCCGTTTCCCGCCGGGCTGCGCACCCTGGGCGAGGCCGACCCGCTCCTGATTCCCTGGGCCTGGGTAATCAACGGCACCTTCTCGGTGCTCGCCCCGATGCTGGCCGTCATGTTCGCCACGGTAGCGGGGTTCAGCTCCGTGCTTTTCCTCGGCGCGGCGGCCTATTTCCTGGCGTTTCTCAACCTGCGCCTCTTCGCGAAAAGGGTGCGGGTCACTTCCTCTTCTGGTCCTCGCCGGTCATAGGGACGAAGCTGACCGGGCCCATCTGTTCCACGCTGAGCTGAGCGCCGCGCCGGGTCACCAGGGTGAGCGTCTGGCTGAAGACCGTGCTGCCAAGCGGCAGGATGAGCCGTCCGCCGTCCTTGAGCTCCTTGATGAGCGGCGGCGGAATGTGGTTTGCCGCGGCAGTGACGATGATCGCGTCGAAGGGCGCTGCCTCCGCCCAGCCGAAATAGCCGTCCCCGTACCTCACCTGCACGTTGCGGTAGCCGAGCTCGGCCAGTCTCTTGCGCGCCGAGTCGGCCAGCGACCTGCGGATCTCGATGCTGAACACCTCGTGTACCAGTCCGGAAAGTACCGCTGCCTGGTAGCCAGAGCCGGTACCGATCTCCAGCACCCGGTCCGTCGGCTTCAGGCGGAGCGCCTCGGTCATCAGTGCCACCACGTAAGGCTGGGAGATGGTCTGCCCCTCGCCGATCGGCAGCGGATGGTCGGCGTAGGCCTCGCCTCTCTGGCGCTCGGCCACGAACAGGTGCCGTGGTACCCGCCCCATCGCCTCCAGCACCCGTGGGTCGCTCACCCCGCGTCCCTTGATGTCGTGCTGCACCATCGCCTGCCGCCTGGCGAGGAAAGGGTCCGCTGTGGCGCACACCCCAAGAGCCGCGCCGATCAGGATACTGCAGATTATGATGAATATCCTCCCCATCTTGCCACCTCCCCGCCGCCCACCCTACGGCCTGCGGCAGCTTAACAGTTGCAAACTCGGAAAACCCGGCCCGCTTGCCGGGCAACTCCTTGTCATGCCGCTTGGCATGAGTAGAATCTTACCAGATACTCGTTGTCCCGTGGCAAATGAAACAGGGACGGAGGTCTCATGGAAAGTGCAGGGGTGGATCGCTTGCCTGTGACGCTGGAAGAGGCGGGCGCGCTGCAGGAGGAACTGGCCGACCGCGTGGTGCTCGAGCCGCTGGCGCGGGCGCCGCGCAGCATCGGAGCGGTTGACGCGGCCTATGCAGAGGGGACGACCTACGCCGCAGCCGTCCTTTGCCGGTACGACACCCTGGCGCCGCTCACGGAGCGGGTGGTGGTCCGGGAAACCAGCTTTCCCTACCTGCCCGGGTATTTCTGGCTGCGTGAGGCGCCGCCTCTCCTTGAGGCTATTGCTGCGCTCCAACCGCGGCCGGACGTCCTTCTCGTGGACGGGCAAGGGATCGCGCACCCGCGGCGTTTCGGCATCGCCTGCCACCTTGGTGTCCTGACCGGCATCCCGTCGATCGGCTGCGCCAAATCGCACCTTATCGGGACCTATCGGGAACCGGGGCGCGAAAAAGGGAATTGGACTCCCCTGGAGCAGGATGGCAGTCTGGTCGGCGCGGTGCTCAGGACGCGGACCGATGTCAGGCCGCTTTTCATCTCGCCGGGGCACCGGGTAACCCTTGAGGATGCGCTGGCCGTTGTCCTGCACTGCTGCACCGACTGCCGCGTCCCCGAGCCGATGCGCCAGGCCGACAGGGCGGCGAGGCAGGCAATGAAGTCGGTGCTTTCACTTCATCTTTCCTGATTAGTTTCAATCTTCCGAGTCACGTTCCTCCACCTTCAAGGGGGATGTATAGACTGGGGACATAGGTAACACTTGTTCGGGGACATAGGTAACACTTATTATCAAGACATGTCATTCCCAAAGGAGTGTGAGGGGATCCCGTAGTCTGGTGGCGCTGCGCCGTTTCAGAATCGGGGAGAGTGAAAATGAGGGTGGCTGACTGCAGGTTGTTGATGAAGCAATGGCAGCGGGAGGGTCTTTTTGAGCTACTCCTCCCCGAGGTGGCAGCGCTGCGCGGAGTTCCCCAGCCCGAGAAGTTCCACGCCGAGGGCGATGTCTTCACCCACACCATGCTGGCACTTGACGCATTGGATGAAGATGACGACGCTCGTGTCTATTGGGGCGTTCTTCTCCACGACCTTGGCAAGGCGACAACGACATCGTTCATCAGGGGACAATTGCGGGCACATGGGCACGCCAAAGCGGGTGCCGCACTGGTACCGGCCGTCATGGAGCGCATCGGTTTTCCCGAAATGGCGACGGATGTCAGCTGGCTGGTCCGGGAGCACCATTTTCATTTTGCCTGGGACGTACGAGAGGACGGGCGCCTGACGAAACAGCAGCGCAGGTTCATGGAGCACCCGCTGTTCCCGCTCCTGCTGGAACTCTGCAGGGCCGATGCCATGGGATCTCAGGGTGTCAGCGTAAAGAGGCGCAAGATCCAGCTAATTGCAGAGCTGTACGCTGAGGAGGTGGCAGGGGAGAAAGGGTCGCTCGGCTGAAGTCGGTCTGAAAATCGGTCTTTGGCGGCGGGCGAGTGGGAGATGATGATGATGAACGATGCGCGGCAGCAACAACAGGGTGAAACCGAGCATGACAGCGATGAACGGAAAGATTGCCGGTTCTGCGCCATCATTAGAGGAGAGATGCCGGTCTTCATTGTCTTCGAGAATGACGACGTCGTTGCCTTTCTCGATCGCCGACCGCTCTTTCCCGGCCATCTTCTCCTGGTGCCTCGCGAACACCATGAAACGCTCGGGGACCTCCCCGAAAGGCTGATCACCCCTCTCTTCACGAGCGCCCGGCTACTGGCGCGGGCTGTCGAAAAGGCGCTGGAGGCGGAAGGGACCTTCGTCGCCATGAACAACCGGGTGAGCCAGAGCGTCCCCCATCTCCACATTCACATTGTGCCGCGTCGCCGGCACGACGGGCTGAGGGGGTTCTTCTGGCCCCGTCACAGCTACGGCGACGAGGACGAGAGCTCCCGGATCGGCCGTCTCATCGGCACCGCAGCCGCCTGCCTGGAGAAAGAGGCCGAGGGCAGAGCAGGGTGAGCCTGCCGGTGGAACCGAACACCCAAAAGAAGGGGACTCTTATTCGGCTTCCCGCTTTGTTGCAAATCTATCTGTAGGTATTAAAATCATGTTGTTTCTATGTGCAGTGTTGGCCTCTACCAAAGAGGTGAAAGACGTTAAGGATAAAAAAATAATAGAGGGGAAATGATGCGAATACACCGGAGATTTGGGAAAGGGATAGGTTCGATTCAGCTGATTCTTCTTGTCGTGCTTTTAGCTGCTAGCGCAGAATCTTTCGGCGCTGGCGCGAATAAGACAGGTTCGGCCCCGTCTTCAGTAACGGTGGGAATAATTTCGCCTGAAGAGACAAAAGTGCTGATCGATATCGGTGCCGGCCCCGTCATGGTGGATACCCGATCCGAGGAGGCGTACAGGAAGATGCACATCACTGGAGCAGTCAATGTGCCCTGGAAGGAGGTGATAGAGAATCCGGTCGATCTCCCGCGCAACCGGCTTCTGGTCCTTTATTGCGACTGCTCGGACGAGTCGACTTCCAGTGATGTCGCCCGTCAGCTCATCCGCACCTGGGGGTATACGGATGTCAAGGTGTTGAAGTCAGGGCTTAGTGGCTGGATCTGTCTGGGCTATCCCACGGATGGGGACCCGGCCGAAATGAATCGCTGCCAGTAGCTGCGCAGAAGCCTCGCCCCCAAAATCAAAGGCAGGGCGACCCACCGGGTCGCCCCTACAGAATTTCTCCTGGGGCACCGAAGGGTCGATCCGGGTACCCGCAACAACAACGAATCTGTGGGGGCGCCCCTTGCGGGTGCCCTTGGGCTACGGCTGCCGGTGGGTACGGCCCAACCAGCTTAGAAAGCACTGGACCGATTTAACATAAGCTCGCCGCTTAACAAACCTCGTGATTTCCCTCCCGCACGCTCACCCATCCTCAAACTTGGTTCCTTTCCTGCACCAGCGGCCGCCGCTGATGATCGACGAGATGGCGCCTTCCCGCTCCACGGTGTCGGCCCGCACCGAGAGGTATACGTGGATCGGGATGAAGGCGAGGAACACCCACATGAGCAGCAGGTGGGCAAGGCGCAGATACTGCACCCCGATCAGCTGGTCAAACCAGATAAGGTAATGGAACAGCCACAGGTCCGGTGCGTAGAGGGCATAGAGCGCAAATCCGGTCAGCATGGCGGCCAGGCCGACGCCGTAGATCGCGGTGTAGGCTACCTGCTGCAACGGATTGTGGCCGATGTAGTGAGGTCCCCGGTCGAAGCGGCAGAACAGGTAATTCTGCACCACCTGGAGTAGATTCCTCAGGTCGCGCGGCCTCACCGGAAAGAGGGCGTCCCAGCGCTGGAATTTGTTGGAGGCGAGAAAGAGCCCGGCAATGCGGACTATGGCGGTGGCCAGGAAGAGCCAGGCCGCCACGAAGTGCAGCAGCCGCAGGTAACTGAAATAGGGGGAATCGCCAGGGTCGCCGGCGACGAGGCCGCCGCTCCCCATAAGGAGGCCGGTGCCGGCCATCAGGATAATGAGGAACACTGCCAGCCAGTGCATGGTGCGCAGCTGCCAGTCCCAAACCGGAACATAACGGAACTCGCCGGGCTCTTCGGTACGACGGCTCTTTTGGCGGGTGGCCCGGATCGGGATATACCCCAGGAACCTCCAACTCTCGCTCCCGTCCGGCATGGTCGCCCCCTGCGCCACTCCGAGCGCTTGAAAGCCGTGCAGCAGCTTTATTTCGGCCTGGAGTTCGGCCCGGTAACGGGTGGACTCGTCGGAACGGCAGAGGTACAGGATGGCATTGAGTTCCCCGCGGGCCAGGAGCTGTTCCTCTCCGGTGTCGACCCGGCGAACTCGCGCTATGCTCCGGGGCCACTGCGGCTCGATCGGGGTGAAGCCAAGCTGCTCGTAATGCCTCAGGTCCTCCTTGCGGGAAGCGGCGCTCAGCAGGGCCAGATCGACCGGGTCCCGGGTCCCGAGAGGCGCGCCAAGGGCCGCGGCTACCAGGAGCTCGCGCCTCTTCTCTCCCGCGAACGGCACCGGCTCCCCCAGCTCCACGCGGATCTCTGCTTTGGGGATGTCGAAGACGCTCATGACGTTTTTACCGTGACAGCGCTACCGTCGGCCGGGTCCAGCAGGTGGACGGCGCATGATTCGCAGGGATCGAAGGAGTGCACCGTGCGCAGGACCTCCAGCGGCCGCTGCGGGTCCTGGAGCGGGTGGCGTCCTCCGGCGGCGAGGGCGTGCTCGAAGGGTCCCAACTGCCCGCCCGGGTCCCTCCCGGAACTGTTCCAGGTGCTCGGCACCACGCATTGGTAGTGAGAGATGCGTCCCTTCTCGATCTCCACCCAGTGGGAAAGCGTGCCGCGGGCCGCTTCGGTGAAGCCGACCCCCTGGACGTGCTTGGGCCAGGAATCCGGCTCCCACTTCTCGGGATTGAAGGTGGCGGTGTCGCCTGATTTGATCCGCTCCAGGAACTGCCCGAACCACTCTTCCATGCGCTGGGCCACCAGCACCGACTCAACGGCGCGACTCAAGGTGCGGCCGAGCGTCGAGTTGAGGGCCTCGACCCCCGCGCCCAGTTTGCCGACCCCGTCATTGACCAGGCGCACCGTTTCGCCGTGACCCTGGGCATAGGCGACCAGGAGCCGCGCGTTGGGACCGACCTGTACGGCCCGGCCGTCGTAACGGGGCGCCTTGGCCCAGGTATACTGGGGGCGGTCGGAGAGTTGCGCAAAGGGCGGGGTCGGTCCCGTGTAGTTGGGCTCGGTTTTTCCCTGCCACGGGTGCAGCCCCACCTTCTCCCCCTCGGGATAGCTGTACCAGGCAGAGGAGACGAACTCGGCTATCTTCATCGGGTCGAAGGGGTGCAGTTCCCGGTAATTGCCATCCATCAGGATTCCCGCGTTCACTTCGCTTCCTGGCGGTGCGCCGGAACAGGAAAAACCGCTCTCGCCCGTGGCGAGGAGGGTAGGGCTGGAAACACCGATGGCGGCGTACTCCGGGTAGAAACCGGCGATGGCGAGGACATCGGGGTAGTAGACCTCGGCGACGAAACGGCGGGCCTGGCTGATGAGCCCCTTGAGTTCATCCAGCCGCACCGTGTTGATGGTGATCTGGTTGTCGAGGTTGATGGCGCAGGCCATGCCGCCCACCAGGAAATTGGGGTGGGGGTTCTTGCCGGCGAAGATGGCGTGCAGCCGGATGATTTCCCTCTGCCACTTGAGAGCCTCCAGGTAATGGCCCAGGGCCAGGAGGTTCGCCTCCGGCGGCAGGCGGTAGGCCGGGTGACCCCAGTAGCCGGAGGCGAAAATGCCGAGCTGGCCGCCCGCAATCGAGCCGGCCACCCTTTGCTGCACTTCCCGAAACCAGGTCGCCGAGTTGTTGGGCCAGGGGGAGAGACTCGCGGCCAGCCGGGACGCCGCCTGCGGATCGGCAGAGAGGGCGCTTTTCACGTCGACCCAGTCGAGGGCGTGCAGGTGGTAGAAATGCATCACGTGGTCCTGCAGGATGGCCATGCCGGCGACCAGGTTGCGGATCAGTTCCGCCTGCCTGGGAATGCGGCACTTGATGGCGTCCTCCACCGCGCAGACCGACGCGATGGCGTGGACGCCGGTGCATACGCCGCAGATCCGCTGGGCCAGGGCCCAGGCGTCGCGCGGGTCCCGTCCCTGGAGGATCTTCTCGATGCCCCGGAACTGGGTGGCGCAGGCCCAGGCATCGGTGATCCTGCCGTCGCTTGTCTCCAGTTCGATCCGGAGGTGCCCCTCGATCCTGGTGATGGGATCAATGACGACTCGCTGGCTGGACATGGTCTCTCTCCTTATGCCGTCGCTCTAATCATCTGATGCTGTAAGTCTAACTTCAAAGCTTAACCACAGAGGACTCAGAGGATCACAGAGGAAATCTAAACAAAATCCTCAGGCTTGGTTTAAACAAGATCTAGTTTGGTTTTCCTCTGTGTACCTCTGTGATCCTCTGTGGTTAGGCTTTTTGCTTTGATTGCTATTTACTCCTTTTCCTTCTCCTGATCGCTTTTGCTCTCTGTCTCGCCGAGGACCGCCAGCGGCAGGGACTCGGGCTCCGCCTTTTTCGCGCGATGCCTGGCGACCACGGTGGCCGCGGCATGGATCGCCACGCCTCCCACCGATGCGGCGACGGCGGCAGCGCCCACCGCGTTCGCCGAGGCCTCGACGCCTATCCCGGGCACCACGATGTCGGGAATGCGCCGGTAAAAGGGGGTCATCCTGTCGAAGAAGTCCCGCTCGGTGCAGCCAAGGCAGGGGTGGCCCGCCTTGATCGGGAAGCTCTGCCCGAGGTTCCATTCCAGGGAGGCGCAGGGGGCGCAGGTGGCCGGCCCCTTGCACCCGAGGTGGTACAGGCAGTACCCCTTGCGGGCGTTCTCGTCGTCGAAGCGCTCGACAAACTGGCCGGCATCGAAATGCGCCCGCCGCGGACATTTGTCGTGGATCCTCTGGCTGTAGGCAAAAAGCGGCCTCCCCGCGCCGTCGACCGGAGGGGTGCGGCCGTAGGCCAGAAAGTACGTGATGGTGGCGCTGATGGTTTCGGCGATGGGGGGGCAGCCGCTTATGTTGACCACCGGCCGGTCACGGATGACTTCGGCTACCCCGACCGCTCCGGTCGGGTTGGGGCTTGCCGCCTGGACGCAGCCGTATTCGGCGCAGGCCCCCACCGCAAGGATTGCCGTCGCGTTGCGTGCCGCGGCCTTGAGCACCTCCAGTGCCGATTCGCCGCCGATGGTGCAGTAGGCCCCGTGCTCCTTGAGAGGCACCGAACCGTTGACGATCAGCAGGTGCGGCTCGTTGGCCGCGGCTTTCAGCAGACCGCTGGCCTCCGCTCCGGAAGACGCCATCAGCAGCTCGTTGTAGTTCAGGGAGACCTGTTCCAGGAGAAGCTCGTCGATCGGGGTACTCCCGGACCGCAGCACGCTCTCCAGGCAGCCGGTGCATTCCTGCAACTGCAGCCAGACCACGTTCGGGCGCTTCGAGCTGCCGAGCTTTTTGGCGATCTCCCGGGCCATCGCCTCCGGCACGGCCGTCGCAGCCGCCCCGGCGCCGATCAGTAGAGCCATCTTGCCGCAAAAGGCGAGGAACTGGCGTCTGCTTACGCCGCGCCGCTGGAGGTATGCGGCAAAGGTCTCGCTACCAAGCCATGGATCATCGAAAGAAGGTTTCATGTCAGTTCCCCATCTCTGCGGAGCGCCGGCTTTTCCCTTTTGTGGGAAGGATTGAACATCGTGTGTCCGGCGGCCAAGTATACGTTTGGGATGAGCTATTGTTGCCAGTTTTTAATATTACCGCTAAGGGCAGGTGTGTCAATCAGAGACGAGTGGGCAATATTGAGGTACGCTGGTTTTACCGGGGATGATGTGATTACCCATTTCGCTTGCCTTTCAGTCTGACATCGTATAATCGATTGCTAATGGTCACGCCGGCAGTGCCGGAATTTTATAAGGCATAGACGCGTGCCGTGTGTCTCCTTCTGGTGCGAACACCGAAGTTGCTTTGAGAGTCATCTACGCTAAACGCTGCAGATTGGCACTAATCAGTAAGGAGTATCCGATGAACTCTCACTGGCGATTCATTCTGGACCTGGGTGCGCTCCTTGCCGTCTTTTGCTCCGCGGGGTGCGCCGTTCACGGCGAGCTGCCGCAGCGCATCAGCGACAACCTGGACAGCATTGCCGCAGCTGCCGCCGCGAGCGATCAGCTGGTCTACGTCGATCCGGGCCCTGCATCCCAGGCGCAGGCGACCGTCTACGCGCTGCAGCGCACCGTGTTCGGCTGGCAACCGGCGCTGGCACCGGTCCGGGCCAATATCGGCAGAAACGGCATCGCGCCCCCCTGGGAAAAGCGGGAGGGGGACGGCCGCACCCCTTCGGGCCTGTTCCCGCTGCGTCAGGCATTCGGCTACCCTGCTGCGCTGAAGAGCCGGCTCCCCTACCGGCAGGTAAGCTTCCAGGATCTCTGGGTGGACGACGCGCAGTCTCCCGATTACAACCGCTGGGCGCGGCGGGGCGAGACGGAAGCGGGCTCTTTCGAGGAGCTCATGCGCTCCGACCCGCTCTACAGGTACGCGCTGGTGCTCGAGTACAACAGCGCCCCCGTGGTGCGCGATCTCGGCAGCGCCATCTTCATGCACGTCGAACGCGCGCAGGCCTCGCCTACCTCCGGCTGCATCTCGCTTCCCGAGGAGGCGCTCTTGCAGGTGGCGCAGTGGCTCGACCCGGCCGATAACCCCCAGGTGCTGATCGGCACGACGGCAGCCGTCCAGACGCTGGCTTCTGGAATCAGCTCCCGGATTCCCGCCGATCTGCCGCCCGAAATGCGCCTGCGGTTGCAGGGCGCGGCACGGCTTCTCACCGTCAGGCAGGGCAAACCGGGAGGGTATTTTGCCGCCGCAGTTTCGCTGCCGCCCGCGGTCGAGCGGCTGATGCTGGCGAAGAAATCATGGCGGCCCGGCTGTCCGGTAGCCCCGGACCAGCTGGCGTACCTGGTCGTTGCTTTCTGGGGCTTCGACGGGCAGCCCCATTTCGGCGAGCTGGTCGTGCACGCCGCCCTGTCCGCCTTCGTGGTCGACTCGCTGCAAAGCGCCTACAACGCCCGCTTCCCCATCGAGAGGATGGAGCTGATCGAGGCCTTCGGCGCCGATGACGAGCGCTCCATGGAGGCGAACAACACCTCATCCTTCAACTGCCGCGACGTCCCAGGGAAGCCGGAAAGCTTCTCCAGGCACAGCTACGGCGCGGCGCTCGACATGAACCCCCGGCAAAACCCGTTTGTCCAGGTAAAGACCGACGCCCTCAAGGCCCGGGGCTGGAACGGGACCGGGGAAAAACCGGATTTCCTGGCCAGCCTCGGCTTCACCGGACCAGCCGCGGCCGTCGAATTCTGCAGGAAGAACGCGGGCGACTGTCTGGTACTGCCGTCCGCTTCCGCTCCCTACCTGGACCGCCTGGGCAACCGGCCCGGGATGCTGCAGCCGGGCGATCCGGTGCTATCCTCATTCACGCAGCGGGGATTTGTCTGGGGTGGCGCATGGCGTTTCCCCGACTACCAGCATATAGAGTACGATATCCGGAAGCTGGTTGGTGCAGGGGGGCAGTCACCCCGGTAGCGTCCACCAGATTTCAAAGACCACCTCCTGCGACCTTAGACCAAGCTCCGTCCCCCCCCGCGTTAAATACGCCGGGCTCACCCTTATTCGGGTGGGTCCGGCTTTTTTTTCCCTTTCTTGTGACTATAATTGCCAGGTTGGAAAATTGTAATTTTTGCCAATGAAGAAACTGCTGGAGCAAGGCGGTATCACTTCGCGAGGTGGCAACCATATGGACACAGGGAAATTTATCGCGCCAGGCAAGGCTTTGCTCCCTTTGCTGTGCATCATGGGCCTGCTCCTGCTCATCTGCCCGATGCAGGCGCGGGGGGAGGTCCCGAGCATGCGGAGCTACTGCAGCGTGCCGCCCTTGCCCGGGACCGGCGTCAAACCGAACCTGCTGCTCATGATCGACAACTCGGCCAGCATGTACGATCCTGTCTACACGGATCCCTACAATTACTGCCTCGATGACAGCGTTGATACCTTTGAGCACGGCTCGCAGTTCGAGGGGTACTTCGATCAGGGGTCTCTCTACAGTTATAATTTAACGTCGGGCATTTTCGAGCTTGCAGCCACAGGCCAAACGATCGCCTCCAGCGCCTGCAACAAGGCGAAAACGGATTATGTATGCGTGAATATCTCCTCCGGGGTGTTGGATAATTTCCTGGCGAGCGGCAAGTTCTTGAACTGGCTTACCATGAGCAAGCTGGATATCGAGAAAAAGGCTCTTACCGGTGGAAAGGTGGTGGCAGGAGGAACATTGTACCCGGGCGGTCTGCTCCAGTCCGAGACGCGCGGCTGCCAGGGAAAGAGGTTCGTCAAGATGGTCGGGAATTCCCCAATCACCTTCGCGGTGCGCGGTCCGATTCCCGCGGAGAGCGACTACCCCTACCAGGCAAGCCACGGCGGGATGACCAGGATAGAAATCTACGCCAATCGCTACAAGAAGACCGAATGCCTCGCAGCCGTGGCTGCTTGGCAGAGCGGATCGGACCCCACGGATGCCGTTAGCAGTTGCATGGGCCCCGAATTCGATGAAAATGGGACTCCCACCAAGGGGAAGGTGTTCGCCAGAATCATGAGCCTTTGCTACTCCAAACTGGCGAAGGGGACCAGCATATCGGTCGACGATGTCGCAACGCTGCAGCAAGATTGCACAAAGAGGATCAAGAGGATATACGATGGCGATCCGGACAAGGTCCCAAAAAACAACGGCGACGACGTCTGCGGCAGCGGATTGTACCACAACATCAGAAACGGCGCCTCCTACAGCACAGGGTTTTTGGGGCAGTGTTATAGTTACTCGGACGAAACGTGCACCGTGACGCAGACCGTTGACTTCTGTAGCGAAATCGCGAACCCGTGGCTGGCAGACCCGTCGGCAACCGCCGTCATGACCGGGACTAATGCGAACCTGCCCGGCTTTATCCTCGACGCCGGTATCTTCAATCTCGGAGAACCCTCCGTAACGATGCTCGCCCGTATCGCTCCGGAATCTCCGCCCGAAGGGATGATCCAGAAGTTCAGCGGCGTCATTAACCTTGGCGCCATGGTTTTCAACGACAACGGCTCGGGCTCTGAATGCGTCCGGGCAGGCGTCACCGTCACGGCAGGCAGCATCCCCTGCGTCAAGCACTGCCAAAATGATCTGCTAAGGGAGTGTGAGCTCTCTGCTGACTGCAGTTCAGGCTCCTGCACGGAGGACACCGGCACCGACGGCGGCAAAATCATCTCCTATATAAACCACACCGGCGTTGGCAATCACAGCTCCGGCTCCGGTCTCATTGCCTCCATCGACCAGGTGACGGCGAATTCCTGGACCCCGCTGGCCGAGACCTTCTACGAAGCGCTCGGGTACTTCGCCAATCAAACCGGCTTTCGGTTTCTGGATGCGGACTTCAATGAGGCCTGGCCGCCTTCAATATTGAGCTGCCAGAGGAACAACATCCTCATCGTGACCGACGGCCTGTCGACCATGGACCGCAAACCGGTGGTGAACGACTTCGTTGCGACAGCTGTGGCAGCCTGGAGGCATAGCGGCATGCCTGGGGGTCTAGTGGTCGCAAGTTCGAATCTTGTCGCACCGACCAATTAAAAAAGGGACTTAGCTCAAACGGCTAAGTCCTCTTTTTGTTTTGAGGCCTGATTATGTAGCATATATGTAGCAACTACCAAAAGAACGCGGCGGACAGGGTGAGGCCGATCATGCCTCCATACCATTAAACAGCCGGAAACTTTTCCTTGGCCCATGCCGAAGAATCCAACTCGTTCGCTTGTCCCTTCCGGATCGCAGCGCAGGGAACATATTGCTGGCGAATTTATTCCCCCGCCAATTCTTCCACGAACCGCACCACCGCACTCTCCACGTACCGGCAGGCCCGACCGAGTTTCCGATAGGGAAGGGCGGCATATGGCCCCTTACCGAAACGGCCCATCGACAGGGCACCTCGTGTCGCTCCCGGCAAGTAGAGCTGCACAACCTGCATGTCGGTGAGCATCCTTTTCGATTTTGCCGCCAGGTCCCACGATAGCGGCACGGCATCTAGATGCTTGGCACAGCGTGCGGTTTTTTTTCTCCGGTCTTCCATGGCAAGCTCCTTAGGTGGTGTCAGAAGGCGATTACCGGTTCGCAACAACGGCACTTGCTCCCACTTACCGCTATGCGGGTAGGAGAGATGCCTCTCGGACACCGTCGGGCCCTGAACACGGTTTTTGGCGTTCTTTGTGTTGCCTTTGCATTTTGTTGGTTAACACGGCGACTGGATCGGCCGCGCTTTCGACTCCGAGCTGTACACTGCGTGGACCGTGCCAAAGCTAACCATTTGTAAATACTAATATGATTTTTACAGGACAGTATCCGTCTGAGCAGGGAAAGAACCGCAGCTGTTCAAGGCATGCACTGGGAGCTAAAGGTTAGACTAGGGGAGTTTTCAGGAAAACGGGGCAACGGAGGAGAACGGTCTGGAAATTGGAGGTGCACCGGCACCGAGGAAAAACCGGCGGGTAAAAACATAAACGGCGGCTTGGTTGATATCGAGAGGGGAGGGGAGAAGGGAGCCGTCCAAGTCCTAGTCGCTCATTTTACAATTAAATAGTTGCCTGAGAAAATCCAGTGCCTGCTGGTAGACCCCATGGCACTTGCTTTCGCGAGGGCCTGCGACGTTCAACGTTTTGATACCGTGCAATTTAAGCCAGTTAAGGACATCCTCAAGCTGCTGCTTTTTATCCAAGGCCACTACCAGAAAAGGCCTGTCATGCTTCTTGGCACAGTCTACTGTCACCTTGGTCCCGCCGGATAACCTCCCCACGTTGAGCACCAAGGTGCCGTCAGACTCGATAACGTTCTTTTCTGTGCGAGCCGGATAGCCACCACGTTGAAGTTCAATCAGCGGGTAGCACTCGGGGACAGTTCCGTCCTCAGAGAGGCGCCCTTTGGGGCAGTATCCACCCACAGGGATGCCCGCTTCCATGGCCGCATCAAGTCCAGCTCGATCCACACCAGTCTGCCCACCTGAAACCACTTTCTCGATCATTTTGATTCCCACGATGCCTCGCCGTCAATCTTCGCCTGCGTTGAAGCGGTTCTCTGGAATGTCAATTATACAAGGCTTAAAGGAATAAGACCACTGGCTGCCAGCTGAAAAGCCGGGTGGTCTTGTACACAAATTGGCTTGCGAAATGTCGACATTGTGCATGGATACCATTTGACAACCATGTCATGTCAACCCTTTTCTCATACCCTTCGATCCTCGTGATTTTCTCTTCGCAACTGAACGAGATTTGGACTATATTGCCCCAACCATTCCCTAAAGGGACGTGGACCACTGAGGGTAGATTTGACCATACTGCCTTGATAGCTTAAATCGTTCGAACTTGAGGATGGAGTAACTGATGAAGAAAATTTCGCATTCCTGCGCCACACTCGCCGTTTCCCTTCTCCTTTGTGCCACCGTCTGGGCAGGCCCCACCGCATGTCCCGAACACTTCCCTGCGGGCCAGGCCCCCGACATCATAAACCAAAAAATCGCCGCCAAGACGAAAGAGCTCTGCAACAGCGGTTATGCTGAGTTGCATTCAGGAGTGACCCGCACACCTCTTTACTCCGCCGAGCACCTGACAGGAGAGCGTCTGGCGCAGGGAAGGGGGCTGAAAAGAGTCAACAGCTTCCACGCGGACGACCGGCTGCCGGCATCGGAACGGGCTGAATTAGCCGATTACGCCCGCAGCGGTTATGACCGAGGCCACATAGCCCCCTCCGGGGACATGTTCGACCCACAGTCACAGCATGACTCGTTCAGTCTGGCAAACATGATCCCACAGGAACCGTCAATCAATCGGGGAGTCTGGGAACGCATCGAGTCAGGGGTGCGGCGTATGGTAAAATCGAAGGGCGAGCTTTTCGTTGTTTCCGGGCCACTGTTCCAGGGGGGCGAATTGAAACGAATCGGCGGGCGTGTGCTGGTCCCGAGCGCCACGTTCAAGGCCATTTACGACCCGAACAGGCAGGAGGCGGGAGCGTACGTAGTGGGAAACGTTCCCGGAGCACTTCCTCAAGTGATGAGCGTGGCCGAACTGAACAGGATGGCGGGGCTGGACATCTTTCCCGCAGTCAGCGCCCAGGTCAAGGACAGGACCATGCGCCTGCCGATCCCCAAACCACGCAAACAACGGGATAACTGACCCGTCAGGGAGAATGACATGAACAAAACGGAGATACACCCCTTCGCCAACGAGTCGGAGAGCATCCAGTATGGGGACCTGACCATAGAGAACCGCACCGACCGCGTCAGCATCTACGGATCCATCGACCTGACCCTTGATAAACCAGGCCTGGACCATGCCCGGCGCTTAAAGGCCATCCTGGATCTAACCGTGACCGCAATGGAAAAGGTGGATCTGCCGGATAGTATCGCCGTGATAGAGCCTGAGACCGTGAAAAATCCGTTTGCATGAAGATGTTGTTATTCCGCGTGCTGCGGATAGTAGGGTTGATGGCAGTTCACCCTGTCCCAGGTAGACCAGAGAACTTTCCAACCTCGAGGCGAGTGGGTCAGCCACGACGCCGAAAAGGGTTAATTTGGGAATCCGGCTTACACGTCTGGACTACGTAATGCGCGACTGCAGGGTGAAATAGAACGTTGCACCCTTGCCCACCTCCCCCTCAGCCCAGATCCGGCCTCCGTGGCGGTTGATGATCCTTTGCACCGTCGTCAGCCCGATACCGTTACCAGGGAATTCCGAGCCGTTGTGCAGGCGCTTGAATGGTTGGAACATCAGTCCCAGGTTCGACATGTCGAAGCCTATGCCATTATCACGCACGAAGCAGGCCCTGCACGCAGCCAGCTCGCGGACCCCGAACTCGATAAAGGTTGAGTCGCGCATGCCGCTAAATTTCCAAGCGTTTCTCAGCAGGTTCTTCATGGCTATCTCCAGAAGGTTCGCGTCTCCAAAGGCACGAACGCGCGACTGGATGGCAAACTCAGCCTGCCGTTCCGGCATGCTCTGCCTGAGCTCGCTCGATGTATCTCTGGCGATCTCGGAAAGATCGACCACCTCCCGTTTCAGTTTCTGATAAGAGAACTGAGAGAGCTGAAGCAGTGCCTCGATCAGTCCGTTCATATGCTGTGATGACTTGAAGATCCGCTCGAGATAATCCTGCCCTTCGGGATCGAGTTTCCCTGCGCACCGGTCCTGAAGTACACGGGTGAAACCGCAGATCCTTCTTAACGGCGCGCAAAGATCGTGGGCAACCGAATAGTTGAACGCCTCCAGGTCCCTGTTGATAGATTCGAGCCGCTCGGTCTGTTCGGTGAGCAGGCGTTCGACCTGCTGGGTCAGGATGCTGATCTCCTCGTTGTACTGCCTCTCAAGCAACATACTCCTGATGGTTTCCAGCGAGGTGTGCACGGTTGTCCTGAGGTCGATCGCTGTGAATCCGTTCAGCAGGCTCGGCGCTTTTATCGTGTCTATATTTGAATACCTGCCTGCGCCGTCACCCCTTTTTCTCCAAATCATTTTGCCCATTTGATCTAGCTCCCCGCTCGGAGGTCGGAACGTCCGCTGCATATACGGCATCATCTAACGAGATGGCGGCGAGAGCACCGGCAATGGTGGACAGGAACTTTTCATAGTGGGCTCCTTTCGGGGCTGTGTCGAGCAGCAGTCATGAGTCGATGTCCTTAGATTCCCACCTGACTGGCTCATAATATCCCCGATGAAGGTGTAGCCCACCCCCTTGACCGTATGAATTAGCTTCTGGTCCGCTCCATTACCGATTTTTTTTCTTAAATAATTTACGTAAACGGTTACGCTGTTGTGGGAACTGCTAAGGGTGTCGTTCCAGACATTCTGCGCGATCATCTCCCTAGTCAGAACAATTCTCGTGTTTCGCATAAAGTAGACGAGAAGGTCGTACTCCTTAGCCGTTAACTCAATTTCTATGCGCCCCCTCCAGACCTTGTGGGTAACCGGGTCGAGGTGGATGTGGGCCGAAAGGATCTCCGCACCTCGGTCCCACTGTCGTCTCCGTATCAGTGCTTTCACCCTGCCTTTAAGAACCTGAATTCCGGATGTTTTAACCTCACAGGCGTTCGCACCAGAATCAAGCGACAAAATAACTTCTCTGACGGAATCTTCCGCAGTCAGCATCAGAATCTGGGCCAGGTTTTTATGCTCCCGCAGTTCTTTCAGTACAGTAAGGCCGCTTTTCTTAGGAAGCGTCCAGTCCAACACTATCAGGTCGAACTGCTTCTCCAGTGCTATTCTCAGTCCCTTTTCGCCGTCCGTCTCGTAGTGAACCTCATATTGAGCATCTCCGAGTTCACGGCTAATCGTGCAGGCAAGTTTCTTGTCACCACTAACTATTAGAATTCCATTTCGCCAGTCCAAAATGTCACCCCGTTTCTTATGCTGTTTCATTATAAATTTACTATTATTATGACTGTTGTCAACAAAAAGCCACACAACCTCAGGTAATAGCCTACCGTTGACCATCTGAAGAGACAGGCCAAATCTCCATGAGTTCGGGGGATACGGTTCTAAGAGAATTCAAAAGTGGAATCTGTTTGGCATGTCACACCCGATATTCGTGGATGACCGAACCCGAAACAGCAGTACAATGACTCTGTCGGACTCTGCTATGTATGAGTATTGGCGAACAAAGCCGCTCCCCTGTCAGAGGAACGGCCTTTATTAAATACGAGATGGTGGGAGGGTAGGGGGAACGGAAGTACCTGTTCCTTCGATGGTGCAGGAGCCAGATCTCATGCTGCTGCTTCTTTTTTTCTAGAGGAGATTTATCGCGTTAACTCTTGTTGAAAACCAATAGGAATCCGTGTAAAGGCTGCAGGGAGGACAAGTATCCGTGTAGATTCTACGAGGAATTGGTGGACAAGGGAGTTCATCGGCAAGGAAGAGAATCTACCGTGATGCCATTAGTAACGGACGTTCTCTCCGTTTCAACTCCGGGTTTCCACTCCCCCCGCCATCTCCAAGAAACATCCCCCAGCGCTCATTCTCCGGCCTTTCATAGGCAACGCAGCCAACCTTGACGACAGAAGAGTCTATCCAAGGCGATCCTTGGCGTCCCTGCGATGAGAAGATGGCCACCCTTTCAGTTTCCACCGGACCGCGTCCCAAAAGTGGGCCAGAGTTAGGATCGGATGGCGTGCCATCATCCGTGGCCCGGCATACCGCATAATCTGGGTGAAATGCCGGCGCATATCCGGTGTGAAACAGTTCGACCGGCACAATCCGCACACCGGCTTGGCAACGGCGTTGAACGGACACATGTCGATAAGTTCATGCGCATATCGCAACACCACTCCACAATCAGTACAGATCCCAGAGGAGGCATGGTGATGACCGTGGCAGTATATGGCGATCATGTTCCGAATGGTCAGTTTCTCACATTCGATATGGTTTCGGTTGTTTGGCAAACGCAATGCTCCGTTATTGCTGGGCAAGATCAATCGGCTTTTGTCCTGCGGCACCGGGCAAACCGGCTGGTCAAGGCGGAAGCCAAGAAGTAACTTTATCCAAGGGACTCTTGATAGCTGCTCCAGGCATTTCTTCGATTAGGCAAGGCCAGGCGGCGATTCCTCTTCCTTGAAGATGTATCCAACCCCGTGCACCGTGTGAATAAGCTTCCTGTCGGCTCCGCGGTCAATCTTTCTCCTGAGGTAGGTGACGTAGACGGCTATGATGTTGGTGAAGGTGTCGAAGGTGTCTAAGGTGTAGTCCCAGCAGTTCTCCGCGATCATGGCCCTTGTCACTGCCTGGTTTGGGTTGCGCATGAAGTACTCAAGAAGCCCGTACTCCTTGGTGGTGAGCTCGATTTCCTTATGATTGCGCCACACCTTGTGAGTAACCGGGTCGAGACGCAGATCGGCGAACCTGATCTCCGCTCCCCTTTCCTGTTCGCTTCTGCGCACCAGCGCTCCCACCCTGGCGAGCAGCTCGGGAAAAGCGAACGGCTTGGTGAGATAGTCGTCAGAACCTGAATCGAGCCCTGCCACGATATCCTCAACGGAGTTCATGGCAGTGAGCATCAGTACCGGGGTCATGTTTTTCTTTCCCCTGAGATCCTTTAACACGCTCAGTCCATCTTTTTTGGGCAGCATCCAGTCAAGCACGATCAGGTCAAAGGACTTTTCCAGCGCCAGCTTGAGGCCTTCCTCTCCGTCAGCAGCAGTCTGCACTTCATAGCGCTCCGCTTCCAAACCACGCTTGATAAAGTTTGCCACTTTCTTTTCATCTTCGACTAACAGGATCCTCATCTCATATTCCTCTTTGTGGAAGCCCTTTATTAGCCTGTCGTATGTCGGTGTAGCTTCATTAAATAAATATAGTATTTCCTTATCTAAAGCAATACTAAAATCTATGGATACCGGACCAGCCAGTCGAGCCGATCCTTGAGCCGAAGGACATCAGGCTCATCAAAAAGTTCCTGGCGGACCGCCTCCGGGACCTCGCCATCTTCACCCTGGGGATCAACGCCAATCTTCGGGCCAGCGACCTCTTGCCGATCACCGTGGACCAGGTGCGCCACTTGAAGGCCGGCGACCACTTCACCATTCGCGAGCAGAAGACGGGCAAGCTGCGGGATGTGACCGTCAACAAGAACGTCTAGAAGGCCCTGCAGGATCTGCTGCGGACGCCGGGCGGGGAATTTCTCTTCTAGTCCAGGAAGGGCCAGCAAGCGCTCTGCGTGTCGTACCTGAACAGCTTGGTCAAGTCCTGGTGTCGGGAGGTGAACCTGAAGGGGAATTTTGGGAGCCATACGCTTAGGAAGATCTTTGGGTACATCCACCACACGGTGTTTAACACGGACATCCCCACCCTTATGAAGATGTTCAACCACTCCAGCCAAAGACAGACCCTCACGTATCTGGGAATCCAGCCGAGCGAGATCAAGGAGGCATACCTGAGGGAAATCTGAAGGGCAAAAAAAGCCGCTCACTGCGGCCATGGAGGTCTGCAGAAGCGGCTTTTGCGTTATTGTCCGATGTAGGAGCCGTCTGGAGTAATGACGCATCTAGTCCCAAGAACAACGGTTCCATCCGGGCACACCATCGTCGGTCTACCGCCTGGATAATTTTTGCCGGAGGGTCTCCCTATAATTTCTGGTGCAGGCCCGCGTGATGTCGGGGGCACTTGTTACCGCTTCCGACATAGCTGCCATCGGGGCACACTTGACACGGCCCCTCTTCGACAATTTTACTGTTCGGACAGACGAACGATGCCTGCGCTGTAGGGCTAAAAACAGCAGTGAGAATAAGAGCAGTGAAGACTTTTGCTGATAGCTTCATTGGCGGTCTCCTTCGTTGGCAAACGACTACACATTATCACTAAAACCGCCAGTTGCAATCCTATGGCCGGCACAACCGCCAAATGTGGAAAACGCCATAACTCCTAGCTCTGCAGGGATTACGGCGTTTTGGTGGATATCAACTTTTTGGCAAAAGTTTAGATTCGTTTTGTCAGATTGAGGTTTCAGATCTTGCCACAAAGTTGTCAGTTTAATCGGGTTCCGACCGTATCCTTACATGTTTTCGCCCTTGGCTGACGTCCAGTTGGGGTGTACCCCAAATTTGAAGCAGGTCTACACATAGATCATTTTTTAATCTTCTCTTTAATGTTGATTCCCTCCGGACAAGGCGCGAATTCGCAATTTGGTCCGGTTCTGGAAACGTATGACCCGTCAGGGCACTGTTTGGCTTCCTGAGAACACATCTTTGGAGTAACCTCGGTCTGTCCGTCTCCCTGATAATCGGTCGTGGAATTTTTTCCCGTATTCGCTTGGCAAGAGATAATCAGAAAAAACGCTGAGACTAGGATGAAAACCGCAAGTAAAAAAATATGTCGGTTCATGTCGTTCCTTTTCACTAATTTAATGAGGTAACCACAGGTGTTGCTCTAATGGGACAACGTTTGGTGGAAAAAATAACAATTGGTAGCGTTTCCGGATAGGGAACAAAGAATACCCCATTGGCCTGGGGTATTCTTTGTTGGTAGTCGCCTGATGAAAAGGGTGACACTTAAGTAAAAAGTCTTAAGGGGCACAGGCAGCAGGATAGGCGGCGCAGGCTGCGCTGACCAGCGCCCCGATGTTGGTGGAGAGAAATGGGCTGGCCCCCTGCGCTTTGCTGGTCGCGTCGGTATAACCCCAGCTGGTGACGCCAACCACGGTGTTGAAGGTTGGATAGGTTCCGTAGGTGGTCCCGGAAAGCGTCGCCGCCGTCCCGAGGTTGTTCAGCACTGGTCCGCCGCTCGACCCGCCTGTCAGCCTTGATCCCCATACGGTATTGTTGGCCATCGTGGTGCTGACATAACCCTGGGAATCGGTGCGCTGCATCCTCAGGCCGCCGTCATGGGAGGCTGGGTAACCAAGTTGGTTGATCTGGGTGAGCTTCGGAGTAGTCGAGGTAAACCCCCAACCGTTCCACCCGTATCCGAACCAGCCGGTCACGGTGCCGGGATATAATGGGGCAGCCGTGTGGGGGCTTAAAACTATAACGGCAACGTCGTCTCTGCATGCGACACCGGAATTACCGGCGGCGCATGGGTCAGTGCCGTTCAGATAGGCTGTCAGCGCATAAGCCCTTAAGCCGGTCCACGTTCCATATGGAGCGGTCGAGTTCCAGAGGGCGGGAGTGAAAACATAGCTGTTGTGCATGGTGTTCTTTCCGAAATCGGCGACGCAGTGTGCCGCGGTCACGAGGAGGCCCTTTTTGATTAGGGAGGCGGAGCAGACGTAGCTGGCTGTACCTGCTTTATAATAGAGCTTGCCGGCGGCCCTAAAGGGATAGAGCTTCGATACGGCGTTGGTGGTGCTGACCACATCGACGCGGCTGTCGGTGAATGGATAGTTGCGTGTGCCGAATTCCTGCGTTTCCACTATATCGTCGGATTTGAATTCTTCGTAGCTGATAGAGGAAGGTGCCGTGGGATCAAACAGGATCTGCGGGTTCATCTTGCCGCTTCCAGTAGCCCCGGGTTCAAACCCCTCCTTACCCGGATATGCGGTCACCCCCAACACCTCATAGGGGGCGTTGGGGGCGATGTTGGAGATCGGAAGAGGTAATGCTTTGGCGTTCTTGAAATCGATTACGCCCGCTTTTCCAGGGGCCAGTTTAATGGATGAAATGCCGTTTGCATGCTGAGTTACTTTGCCCTGATCGGCAGCTGCAAAAGCCTGTCCCTTTGCCGCTAGCACCGTAAGCATGAACATCAATACAATAACTACAGAGAAAGAACCTTGTTTAAAGCGTGCAAACATCCCTGACAAGCACCAATCAATAATGCTTTTCATAGTTTGTCCTCCTTAAGCCAGGTGCCGTCCACCACTATCTGAGTGGCAACATCCGCCGTTACCTGTACTGGGTTAGCTCACGAAACGGGAAAAATCGTACGCTTCTGTGCCTGCCTCTACTTTCCTTTTTAGGAATACATGGCGGTATCCTCCTTTCCCCCCGTTTTATTGGCTTTGCATTGAACCAAAGAAAAGGCCGATCCATAGCTTTCCGTCCCTTCCTCATGAAAGGTTTTTAGACCGAATAGTACGTTTCTTAGTGACCATTTAATTTGTTGCCTCCTCTTGGTTTGTGTAGTTAAGTTAGTTCCTTTACTGGATTCCCGAGAAAAACGTTTCCCCTGGCCCCCATGTGTAAGGCTTTTTGGGTTAGTATAGGGTAATCATGGCAGGATGGTAATCGTCCAAAGGAATGATTGTTGGTTGGGAAAAAGTAGGATGCAAGACATGGCCCCTGGTTGCATTAATGTTGGGGTAACCCCAACCAGGTAGACCGCGCCAAAACAAAGAACTGCCTGGGGAAATCCGTGTTGTCACCGTCTTCAATGCCGGCGGCACGATCCGGCCAATCTGGTTCGAACAGATCGAACACCCCGCAGAGGGAAGGATCTTCGTCACGAAGGTCAACATGACCTGGAGCCATCATGTTGGG
>Ga0209125_1000956_pt1 | contig 31414 bp, 32 predicted proteins | sample BarGraIncub1131A_FD_184503 | JGI IMG/M metagenome (GOLD analysis project Ga0209125, IMG submission 184503) | Arctic peat soil microbial communities from Barrow, Alaska - Barrow Graham LP Incubations 11-31A (SPAdes) (version 2) | ecosystem: Environmental > Terrestrial > Soil > Wetlands > Peat... | reverse complement strand
TACTTTAGGAAGAACTATTTTAGATGGAGCAAAGACAGTTAAGCTTTTTGGAGAAGAAGTTGCTGTAAATGCAAAGCTTATCAATTTTCAAGGACTATCAGGTCATGCAGATAGAAAAGGACTAATAGATTGGCTTGAAAGTTTTAGTAAAAAGCCTGAACAAATTTTTCTTGTTCATGGAGATAGTGATGCTCAAGAGAGCTTTAAAGCCTTATTAGATGAAAAAGATTATAAAGCAACCATTATGAAATTAAATGATGTTTTCACTATAAATGAAGGAAGCACAAAGCTCTCTAATGATATAAATGTAGCACCTAAAGGGTATTTAAAAGAAAGCATATATAAATTAGTCAATGAAATAGACGATGTTGAACACATGGATAAAGAAGAATTGTTAGAAAGAATAAAAAAATTAATTTACAAATAGTAATTAAGAAGCAAAAATCCTCTACCTTAAATGGAAAGGGGATTTTTGCTTCTTGTAAATTTGGTAATAATATTTTTTATAATAAAAGGTTTTATTTCACAAGATATATCTGAGGTGATATAAATGAAAAAAATTAAGTTCATTATTCCATTATTTCTATTTATAACTATTTTTTCTTTTGCAGTAAGTGCGGCTAATGTAACCTACGTTGTAGTTAGTGGCGATTCAATGTGGAAAATTGCAGTAAAATATCAGGTAGGGATTTCAGAAATTTTGAATCTAAATCCTCAGATAAAAAATGCTGCAGTAATAAATATTGGGGATAGGATTGTTATCCCAGATTTGAGCTCTGTTAAAACTTTAGAAAATGAAGTTGTAAGACTTGTTAATATTCAAAGAGCAAACAATGGATTGGGAGCTTTAGTTCAAGATTGGCAATTTTCAAGAATGGCAAGAATTAAATCTGCGGATATGATAAAGTTTAATTATTTTTCTCATACTTCTCCAACCTATGGGACACCCTTTCAGATGATGACTGCCTTCGGCTTTAAATATACTGCAGCAGGGGAAAATATTGCTTATGGACAGAGTACTCCAGCGGCAGTAATGCAGGCGTGGATGAATTCTGCTGGACATAGAGCTAATATACTAAGTCCAAATTATAAGGTGATTGGTGTAGGCGCAGCTAAAAATACTAGTGGACAGATCTATTGGACTCAAGAATTTTTAAGCAGGTAATAATCCTTTGAAAATAATTAGTGTTGGTATATAATAGAAACTAGATAATTATTATCAACTAATATTCAATGTGAGGAGAAATATATATGAAAAAAGTAACTATTATATACTGGAGTAATGGAGGAAATGTGGAGGCTTTAGCAGAGAAAGTTTATAAAGGTGCTAAAGCATCAGGTGCGGAGGCTTATATTAAATTAGTTCAAGATGCGAAACTTGAGGATGTAACCTCCTCTGATGCTATTGCCTTTGGAAGTCCATCTTATGATAACAACAGAATTGAGCAATTAGAATTAGAACCCTTTATAAGGCAGCTAAAATTGCTTCCTAACAAACAGCCAATAGTATTATTTGGATCCTATGGTTGGGATGATGGCAAATTTTTAGATGATTGGAAGGTTACCATGGAGGAATATGGCTTTAGGGTTGTAGGAACCCTTACAGTTAAGGAAACTCCTGATGAAGTGGAGCTTGGTAAAGCTTTTGAATTAGGAAAGCTACTAGCAAAATAATTAACAAAATAATTAATATTTTTTTATGGAGGTTGATTTAGATATGCGAAAAACAAAAACAATGGATGGTAATACTGCAGCTGCGCATGTAGCTTATGCTTTTACTGACGTGGCTGCTATCTACCCAATTACACCTTCATCACCAATGGCTGAACATGTAGATGAATGGAGTTCACAGGATAAAAAAAATATTTTTGGTCAAAATGTTAAACTTGTTGAAATGCAATCTGAAGCTGGAGCAGCAGGTGCGGTTCATGGCTCCCTTCAAGCAGGAGCATTAACTACAACCTTTACAGCATCTCAAGGATTATTGCTAATGATACCTAATATGTATAAAATAGCAGGAGAATTGCTTCCCTGCGTATTCCATGTAAGCGCTAGAGCTTTAGCTACTCATGCTTTGTCCATATTTGGAGATCATCAGGATGTTATGGCAGCAAGGCAAACTGGTTTTGCACTACTTGCCAGTTCGAATGTACAGGAAGTTATGGATATATCAGCTGTGGCTCATCTAGCTACTATAAAAAGTAGAGTACCAATACTTAATTTTTTCGATGGTTTCAGAACCTCTCATGAAGTACAGAAAATTGAAATGTTGGAATACGATGAATTGAAGGGCCTTTTAGATATGGATGCCTTAGATGCTTTTAGAAAAAGAGCATTAAATCCTGAACATCCAGTAACTCGTGGTACTGCTCAAAACCCTGATATTTATTTTCAAGGAAGAGAGGCCTCTAATAAGTTTTATGATGCACTTCCGATGATTGTTGAAAATTATATGATAGAAATAAATAAGCTAACTGGAAGAGATTATCACTTATTTAATTATTATGGCGCAAGTGATGCTACAGACATCATAATAGCTATGGGCTCTGTATGCGATACCACTGAAGAAACTGTAAAGTATATAAATAGTAAAGGTGGTAAGACTGGAATATTAGTAGTTCATCTTTATAGACCATTTTCCTTGGAACATTTCCTTAAATTTATACCAAAAACCGTTAAGAAAATTGCGGTATTAGATAGAACAAAGGAACCAGGCTCAGCAGGAGAACCTCTATATCAGGATGTAAGAAATGCCTTTTATGAAAGTGATGTTAAACCCGTAATAGTGGGTGGTAGATATGGTTTAGGTTCAAAGGATACTACTCCAGGTCAAATACTAGCAGTTTTTGAAAATCTTAAAAAGGAAACCCCACTCAATGGATTTACAATTGGTATTGAGGATGATGTAACCTTTAAATCTTTAAAAGTTACAGATGACATAGATATATCTGATGAGAGTACCAAAGCTTGCAAATTCTGGGGATTAGGTTCTGATGGAACTGTTGGAGCAAATAAGAGTGCTATAAAAATTATTGGTGATCATACAAATATGTATGCACAAGCCTACTTCTCTTATGATTCAAAAAAATCTGGAGGTATAACAGTATCTCATTTGAGATTTGGCAAAAATCCTATAAAAGAACCATATTTAATTAATAAAGCTAATTTTATTGCATGTCATAACCAATCCTATGTGAATAAATATGATGTTTTAGCTGGATTAAAAGCTGGCGGCACCTTCCTCTTAAATTGTATTTGGTCAAAGGATGAGGTAGAAGAGAATCTTCCGGCATCCATGAAGAGATTTATTGCAATTAATAATATCAATTTTTATACTATTAATGCAGGCAAAATAGCTCAGGATATTGGATTATCAGGAAGAATAAATATGGTTATGCAATCGGCTTTCTTTAAGGTCGCAAATATAATTCCAATTGAAGATGCAATTAAATATCTGAAGGGAGCTGTACTTTCTTCCTATGGGTTAAAGGGTAAAAAGATTGTAAATATGAACAATCTAGCCATAGATCAAGGTGCTGAAGCAGTTGTCAAAATAGATATCCCGGAAGCTTGGAAAACTTCAAAGGACGTAGAAAAAGAAAAGGAAACTGTACCTGATTTTATAGAAAATATACTTGTTAAGATGAACAGACAAGAAGGGGATGAACTTCCTGTAAGTGCTTTTAATGGTATTGAGGATGGTACTTTTCCAAATGGAACTGCAGCCTATGAAAAAAGAGGAATTGCTGTAAATGTACCTGAGTGGCAGGTAGATAAATGTATACAATGTAATCAGTGTGCATACGTTTGTCCTCATGCAGTTATAAGACCTTTCTTAGTTAAGGATGATGAACTAGCTAATGCGCCAACTGGTTTTAATGTTAAAAAGGCTGTTGGTGGTAAAAGTTTTGAAGATATGAATTTTAGAATAAGCGTAAGTATTCTTGATTGTACTGGCTGCGGCAATTGTGCTCAGGTTTGTCCAGCTCCAGAAAAAGCTCTAATAATGAAGCCAATTGAAACTCAATACGCTGAAATTGATAAATTCAAATATTCCTTAAACTTAACTCCAAAAATAAATCCTCTTAAAAAGGAATCTTTAAAAGGAAGTCAATTTGAACAACCACTTTTAGAATTCCATGGTGCTTGTGCAGGTTGTGGAGAAACTCCATATGCAAGACTAGTTACCCAGTTATTTGGAGATAGAATGATGATCGCGAATGCCACAGGATGTTCTTCTATTTGGGCTTCTAGTGCTCCGGCTACGGCTTATACTACTAATAGATTTGGACATGGACCTGCTTGGGCAAATTCCTTGTTTGAGGATAACGCAGAGTTTGGTTTAGGTATGCATTTAGGTGTAAGTCAGATAAGAGAAAAGCTAGCACAATTAGCTACAGATGCACAAAAGGAAAATATAAGCACGGAAGCTAAAGATGCACTTAAAAACTATATATTAAATAAGGACGATGGGGAACTATCTCAAAAGGCTACTGTTACCTTAGTAAGTGTTTTAGAAAAGGAAAAAGATAGTTCAAAGCTGCTCCAAGAAATATACAAGGATAAAGAGTTTCTAACAAAGAAATCTCAATGGATATTTGGTGGAGATGGTTGGGCCTATGATATCGGTTATGGTGGACTTGATCATGTATTAGCCTCTGGAGAAGATGTTAATGTTCTGGTTTTTGATACTGAGGTTTATTCGAATACTGGAGGTCAAGCTTCTAAATCAACTCCAGCATCAGCTATTGCAAAGCTAGCAGCTTCTGGGAAAAGTACTAAAAAGAAAGATTTAGGTATGATGGCTATGACCTATGGCTATGTGTATGTTGCATCAATAGCCATGGGTGCGGATAAAAACCAAACAATTAAAGCCATTAAAGAAGCTGAAAATTATAAAGGTCCTTCTTTAATAATTGCTTATTCACCATGTATTAATCATGGAATTAAGATTGGTATGGGTTGTAGTCAGCTTGAAGAGAAAAAAGCTGTAGAAGCTGGATACTGGAATCTTTATAGATTTAACCCAGCTTTGAAGGAAGAAGGGAAGAATCCATTTTCTCTTGATTCAAAGGATCCAACTGCTTCCTTTAGAGACTATATACTTGGAGAAATCAGATATTCTTCGCTTCAAAAGGTATTCCCTGAAAAGGCTGAAGGATTATTTGTAAAATCAGAAGAGGATTCTAAAGAGAGATTAGAAACCTACAAGAGGTTAGCTAAAAGTTAAAAATACTCCTTAATAAGTTATATATAAAGTAAATATTTTTAAAAAGTACTTTTCAAGTTTTGAATTTAAGGTTACAATAATAAAGTACTATAAAGGAGGAATGCGTTTTGAGTAATGAAAAATTAGATGAAATAATAAATAGTGGTTGTAGCGAAGAAGGTTGCGATTGCGGACATAACCATGAAGATCATGAAGGCTGTGATTGTGGTTGTGAGCATAATGATAATGGCAATATGGTTGTAGACTTAGAAGACGAAAATGGTAATATAGTTTCTTGCGAAATTGTAGATAGTTTTGATTTTAAGGATAATGAGTATGTACTTGTTCAGAATCCTGAAGATGGAAGCACTTATCTTTTCAAAGTTCAAGGTGAGGGAGAAGATGGAGAATTAATCATTCCAGAGGATGAGGAATTTGAAGAAGTATCCGCTTATTATGAAGGTTTGTCAGATGAAGAGGAAGAACCATTAGAATAATAATTTAGAAAAGCTAAAGCCGAATACAATCGGCTTTTTTTCATATGTATATTTATAATGGAGGTACAAACAGTATGTCAGAAAAGCTAGCTATATTTGATGTGGATTTTACATTGACTAAAAAGGAAACCTTAATTGAACTTTTTATTTTTATGCTTAAAAAAGAGCCGCGGCTCATAACCCATATACCAAATAATATTTATTCAGCTTTATTATATGCACTAAAAATTTATGATGCTAAAAAACTAAAACAAATATTTATTCGCTTCATTAATGGTATGAAGGAAGAGGATATGAAACTTTTAGTTAGAGAATTTTATGAAAAGAGACTTAAAGCTATCATTTATGAAGATGCTATAGTAATGATGAAAAAATTAAAAAAGGAAGGCTGTAAAATATATTTAATATCTGCCTCGGCTGAATTTTACCTAGAAGAATTATACCAGATTAAAGAGGTAGATAAGATTATTGGAACTAAATTTAAATTTGAAAAAGGGACCTATAACAATATTATCGAAGGTGTAAACTGTAGAGGAGAAGAAAAGGTAGTAAGACTTTTTGAAGTTTTAAAGAAGGAAAATATTGAAGTGGATTATAAGAACTCCTATATGTTTTCTGATTCCTTATCAGATATGCCCTTGTTTAAGCTAGTAGGTAATCCTTATTTGATTAATTATAAGAAAAAGCATAGTTATATAAAAATATTAAATTGGAAATAGGTGATATATATGGAGGAATCCATTGGTAAGGTATATATAAAAAACACAATAATACAAGGTAAGGATAGCTTTAAGGGAGACATAACTACTTCTGGTAAGTCCTTATATGAAGTTATTAGAGTTATTAAGGGTATACCTCTTTTTTTAGAAGGTCATATTGAAAGATTATATAATTCAGCTGTTATTATAGAGAAAAATATATGGCTTAATAAAAATGAGATTGAAACTAGTATCTATAAATTAATTAAGGAAAGCAATATAACAGAAGGAAACGTAAAGCTGATTTTTAATTATAATAATGTTAATAATTTTTATGCATATTTTATACCTCATAATTATCCTTCAGAGGGTGAATATAAAGAGGGGGTAGAAGTAATATTTTATCATGGGGAAAGGGAAAACCCTAATGCTAAAGTTATTGCTGCGGATTTTAGAAATAGAGTCCAGATGGAAATAACCGCAAATGGAGTTTATGAAGCTATATTAGTTAACAATAAAGGATATATCACAGAAGGAAGCAAATCAAATATATTTCTCGTTAAGGATAATGCTGTGTATACATCACTAAAAAAGGATGTATTACCAGGTATTACCAGGGAAATAATAATTGATTTATGCAATCGAAACCATATAATTTTCAAGGAAGAATCAATTAAATATACTGATATCAGCAGCTTTCAAGGCTTGTTTATTTCCGGAACTTCACCTAAAATATTGCCCATAAGTTGCATATTAAATAGTGAGGGAAATATTAAAATTGATTCTACTAATAATAGCCTTATTCAAAAGCTTATTAAAATATATGATGAAAATTTAGAAGAATATATTAACAATAATTCAGGACATCACCTTAGGTGATGTCCTGAATTAGCACTATATATCTAATTTCTCTATTAGTTCCTTTAAGGTGGTGCTTGACTTCTTTAAAGAGTTTTGCTCATCTTCATTTAAAGGCAATTCTAATATTCGGTTTATTCCATTAGCTCCTATGATGGATGGAACACCCATATAGATATCATTTATACCGTATTGTCCAGTTAACATGGATGAAACAGTAAGTATAGAATTCTCGTCTCTTAGAATGGCTTCAATAATTCTCCTTATAGCTAAGGCTATAGCATAGTTTGTAGCACCCTTTCTTTGTATAACCTCATAGGCAGCACCTCTTACTTCATCTAAAACTTTTAGCTCTGTAAAACCTTCACAGTTACCACAAAGAAGACGGCAATATTCTTTAATATTCATTCCAGCTATGCTGGTGAGGCTCCAGGCGGCAAATTCAGTATCTCCATGTTCTCCCATAATATATGAATGGATATTTCTTTGATCTATATTAAAATGTTTGCCAAGCAAAAATTTAAAACGCGAGGTATCTAGCACTGTACCGGAACCTATTACCCTATTGCTAGGGAAACCGGATAATTTATAGGTAATGTAGGTGAGTATGTCCACTGGATTTGAAACTACAAGCAATATGGAATCAGGGCTATATTTTATAAGCTCTGGAATTATTGATTTAAACACAGCAAGGTTCTTTTGTACTAAATCCAGACGGGTTTCCCCAGGTTTTTGACCCATACCGGCAGTTATGATTACAATATCAGAACCCTCAGTATCCTTGTAATCCCCAGCATAAATTTCTACTGGTTTTATAAAGGATATTCCATGAGATAAATCCATAGCTTCCCCTATAGCTTTCTCTTTATTTATATCTACTATGACTATTTCAGATGCCATTCCAGAGGTTATAAGCGAAAAAGCAATAGTAGAACCAACATTACCTGCACCAATAATCGACATTTTTATTTTTTTCAAATGCATATATATCATCACCTTTCAATTCTAGTATGCACTTATAAACAATTACTATCAATATGATTAACATTAAGCTATAATTATTTGTAAAGTCAAAAATTAAAATTACGATATATAATTTGAGAGTAAATATTTTCGGGGGAGATTGTATGATTAAAACTTATAAGGGAATTAGTATAGAAGTTTGCTTAGATCTAGCAGCTATCGACTTAGATATTGATAAAAGTGTAATCGTTTATACAGTGCTAGAAAAAAAAGGACTATTTAAGAAAGAATTTACTATAAATGTAGAAGTTCCATATAAAGAAATATTAAAAAAAGGAAATGGTACCATCAAAGTTGAGGATGGAAAAATTATAGTTAAGAATCCCACTGAAAATGGTTCTCCAGCTATAATTTGCCCATCTAATTTTGCTAAAATAAAAGTGGATGATATATTTATAGCTAAAGAAAAAGATGTGTATGAGCATAGCATTATTGAATATTATCCAATTGAAGAAGAAGCCTCACGAACTATGGATATAATAATAAGCCCAGATAACTTGAAGGCATTTTTGAGTATAAATTATGAAGCAAAGAAAAATTTAGAGCTTAAAAATTGCAAGGATAAAAACAAATTAGAATTAGAATTTTTAATAAAAGATAGAATTTTTCCTCCAAAGTTTAAGATATCAGAAATAAAAGAAGAGTTGTCGAAAAAACATATCGCATATGGTATAATAGATAAAACTATAGAGAACTGTGTTGAAAAAGAAGAAGTTAAGAATATAGTGATTGCGCAGGGACAAGCTATTGTTGATGAAGTGGATGACTATATTGATTTTAAGTTTGAGATTGACAGCGACATAAAACAGCTTAAAGAGGATAAGGAAGGCAATATTGATTTTAAAAGTATTGGAGCAGTTTCAGCAATTCAAGTGGGAGCTATTATTGCAGTTAAGGTAAGTGCAGAAAATGGAACTGAAGGTATTGATATTTTCGGTAATAAGAAAAAGTTTAAGGTAGGAAAAAAATTAAATCTAAAAGTATCAGATGGTTGCAAGCTACAAGATGAAAATACTGTGGTGGCAGAAACGAGTGGGAAACCCTGCATAAAAAATGGCACGTTTTATATATTTAAATTACACGAGATTGCAAAAGATGTGGATTTAAAAACAGGAAATATTAATTTTGTTGGTGACATTGTAATTCATGGTGAAGTAAAGGAAGGCATGCAGGTTATATCAGGAAATTCTATAGTCATAGATGGAAATATTGAAAGGTCTGTAATATCTGGAAAAGGCGATATTATCCTAAAGGGTAATGTTATAGCTTCAAAGGTAAATGGTGGAGGAGAAGATTTAGCAAAGCTTAAAATAATACAAAATTTAGGCGACTTCTATCTGGATCTTAAAAATATGATTGATGCCATTGAAGAAATAAAGAAATTTAATTTGTTGGGTTACGATATAACTGATGGAAATATCATTAAAGTATTAGTTGAAAATAAATTTAAAAATATTCCTAGATATTATATGAATGCTATAAAAGATGCTACAGTAAGCAAAGATCCTGCTAGCAAAAAAATGATTGTAGTTTTTAAGGAAAAGCTTATTGGATTAGCTCCTTTAAGTATAAAACATTATAGCGAGTTATATCCCATTTTAGAAATGTTAGAAGGGGAGTTACTAATATTAAGGGCTAATCAATCACTCCCAGTTACTGTAAAAGTAGGATATTGTCAGGATTCTGAAATAGTAAGTTCGGGTGACATCATTTTTACAGGTTCAGGATTATATATCTCTAATGTTAGTGGAAACGATAAAATTTTATTCTTGCAAGATAGATGTGTTACTAGAGGGGGAAGTATAAAGGCTGGTTCAGAAATTAGAAGCAAAATTGTTGGAAGTGAAGGAGGAGTTGCAACCAGACTAAGTGTGAACAAGGAAGGACATATATGGATAGATTTAGCTTACGAAAATACAATTTTGACCGTTGGAAGTAAAGAATATGTTCTGGATAGTAAAAGCAGAAATGTACATGCCTATATCAATGAGGATTATGAGTTGGTGGTTGATAAACTCAAGTATTAAAACTCAAGTTTTGGGAGGAATTTATTGTGAGTGAAAAAGAATTGAAGGTACTGATTTTTAGTATAAATAATGAGAGCTATGCTACGGATATTATGCAGGTGGAGAGAATACTTGGATATCAAGAACCAACAGTGATACCGGATTCACCAGATTTTATAAAGGGAGTAATTAATCATGAAGGCAGAATACTTCCTGTTGTTAGCTTAGCAAAGAAATTTCATTTAAAAGAAACATTAATAAGCCAAGATGCTAAGATTATAGTTACAAAACAATTAAACTTTAGAGCAGGAATTATAGTAGATTTTGTTTCTGAGGTTTTAGTTGTAAAAACTGAAGATATTGAAGCTTCGCCGGAAATTATATCTGGTATATCAAAAAGGTATATCAAGGGCTTAATTAAGAAAAATGAAGAAATCATAATATTTTTAGATTTAGAAACCATATTTACAGAGGAAGAGAAAAAATTAATATAGTATAAGGTGTTGTTGGAGATATGAATGAAGTCAGAGTGGGAATCGCAGAATTGAAAGTATCCTTTTCTCCTTCTGTTATTATTACAATTGGATTGGGTTCTTGTATTGGTATTACCATTTTTGATAGATTTAAAGGGATAGGTGGATTATCCCATATAATGTTGCCTGATAGTACACTCTTTGCAACAGTTAATAACCCTTTGAAATTTGCTGATTTAGCAGTACCAATTTTAGTTGATAATATGGTTAAGTCTGGAGCTTCAAGAAATACTCTAATTGCAAAAATTGCTGGTGGAGCTTCTATGTTTAAGTTTTCTGATAAATCAATGATAATGGATGTAGGAAATAGAAATATTGCAGCTGTGAAAAATATTTTAAATAAATTAGCTATCCCTATTATTTCTGAGGATACTGGAGGAAATAAGGGTAGAACATTAATTTTAGATACAACTACAGGTGTGCTGCAAATTAAAACCGTTGGAGTTGGTCTGAAAGAAATATAATGGAGTGAATGATCTTGAAGAATATAAAAGTTATGGTAGTTGACGATTCGGCATTAATGCGTAAATTAATTTCAGATATGCTTAATTCGGAAGAAAGTATCGAGGTCATTGCAACAGGTAAAAATGGAATTGAACTTTTAGATAAATTAAAAGGCGGGATTAAGCCTGATATTATTACTTTAGATGTTGAAATGCCTTTAATGGATGGAATAACTGTTTTAAAAGCAGTTAAACTTAATGGATATAATATTCCTATAATAGTGCTTAGTAGTATATCACTAAGAGGACCAATACTAACAATGGAATGTCTTGAGGCTGGTGCCTTTGACTTTCAACCTAAACCTTCTGGTTCTATATCCTTAGGAATTGATAATGTTAAGGAAGAACTTGTTCAAAAGATTAAAATGGCCTATGAAAAAACTAACTCCCAAGCTATTGAATTTAAAAAAAACACAACAGCTACTGTGATTGCAGCAAGTGATACTAAAAAATCTTGTACTTATAAAAATTTGATTGAAGCTATTGTAATTGGTGCTTCGACCGGTGGACCTAAAGCTTTATATTCAGTAATAACCACCTTCCCAAGGAATATAGGAGTTCCAGTTTTTGTTGTACAACATATGCCTGTTGGCTTTACAAAGGCTTTTGCGGACCGGCTTAATACCAATAGTGCTATAAACGTTAAAGAAGCAGAGGATGGTGAAACTTATGTAAAGGACTGTGTTTATATAGCACCTGGAGGTTTTCATATGGAAATATGGGGAGATAAAAAGATCCATTTAAATACAGAGCCTTCTATATGGGGGGTAAGACCCGCTGTTGACAAATTGTTTATTTCTGCTTCTGAAATTTATGGACCCAATATATTGAGTATTGTATTAACTGGAATGGGTAAAGATGGAGCAAATGGTACTATAGTTATTAAAAAGAATGGGGGCTATACTATGGCTGAAGATAAATCAACTTGTACTATATATGGTATGCCTAAGGCGGCCTTTGAAACAGGCATGGTAGATGAGGTACTTCCAGTTCACGAGGTAACAAACCAAGTCAATAGATTACTTAGGATTGGGAGGTAATTAATGGAGTTTACTTATTTGGAAAAATGGGCTTTAAAGGACTTGAACATTGACTTGTCTGGCTATAAATCTAATCAGCTTCAAAGAAGAATTTTAAGCTTGATGTCGCGAATAGGTGTAAGTTCTATGGAAGAATATGTTGAGCTTTTAAAGAAAGATAAGATGCAAAAACAAAAGTTTTTGGATTTCATAACAATAAATGTTACAGAATTTTTCAGAAATCCAGAAATATTTGAAGAACTGAAGACGAAATTTGAAAAAGAATTACCTATAGTTACAAAGGAAATTAAAATTTGGAGTGCAGCCTGTTCTATTGGAGCAGAACCCTATTCAGTTGCCATGATGATAGATAGTCTACCTACAAGAGTAAAATTCAATATATTGGCCACTGATATTGATAGTACTATACTTGAAAAAGCAAAAAAAGGTGAGTATGTAACTCAAGATGTTAAGAATGTAAAAAAAGAACTCTTATCTAAATATTTTTCTTTGGAAAGCGATAAATATAATATTAATAGTTATATAAAAAGTAAGGTTACTTTCAGAAAACAGGATTTAATATTGGACAAGTTCGATAAAAACTTTGATTTGATAATCTGCAGAAATGTGGTTATTTATTTTAATCAGGATGTAAAAAATGAAATTTATAAAAAATTTGGTGAGTCTTTAAATAAAGGTGGACTTTTCTTTGTAGGAGCTACTGAAAGTATTTATAATTATAAAGATTATGGCTTTGAAAAGGCATCCACATTTATATACAGAAAGCTTTAAGGAGGTCTAATATGGATACATCACAATATATGTCTATGTTTCTAGAAGAGTCAATGGATAATCTTCAAACTTTAAACCAAGCATTATTAATACTCGAGCAAGAACCCGAAAATGTTGATAAGCTCAATGAGATCTTTAGGGTAGCCCATACAATTAAAGGTATGGCAGCTACAATGGGTTTCTCAAGCATGGCGGAACTAACACATAAGATGGAGGACGTTTTATCCAAATTTAGGGACGGAGATTTAAAGGTCACGAAAGAGGTAGTTACTGTTCTATTTAAATGCCTTGACACCCTTGAGGGAATGGTCACTAGTATCACCGAGGGTAATAAAGGGGATATTTCTATTGAAGGTCTAATTAAAGATTTAGGCGAAATTGCAAAAGGAAAAGTTGAAGCCTTTGTAAAGGAAAAGCCAATAGAAGAAAAACAAGACGTAGAAAAAAGTAACATTATCTTAAACGAATATGATATAAGTGTTATAAAGCAAGCTAATGAAAAAAGCTTTAATGCTTATAAAGTTAATGTATTTATCAGCGAAAATACTTTACTCAAATCCGCCAGAGCTTTTCTTATATTTAAAAGCCTTGAAGATTATGGCGAAATTATTAAGTCTAACCCAGGAGCAGAGGATTTAGAAAATGAGAACTTTGATTTCGAAATTGGGTTAGTTTATTTGACAAAAAAATCTGACTTAGAGGTTAATAAGATTTTAATGGGAATATCTGAGGTAGAAAAGGTATTAGTAGAAGAAATAGATTTTGAGGTAGAAAAGTCCACTAATAAAGCTACTAGAAAGATAGAAGTAGAAAAACCTGTAATAAAGCAAGCTAAGGTTACGACTGAAGAAGCTGCTAAGGAAGCTCAGAGTCATAAAAAAGCGCATCAATCTGTTAGGGTAGATCTGGAAAGATTAGATAAATTTATGAATATGGTTTCAGAGCTCGTAATTCATAGAACAAGACTTGAGCAAATAAGTGGGGTGCATAAGCTTACTGATTTGAATGAAACCTTAGAGCAAGTAGCTAGAACCACTTCTGATCTGCAGGATTTAGTTATGAAAATCAGAATGCTTCCTTTAGATATAGTTTTCAACAGATTCCCTAGAATGATAAGAGATTTATCTGTTGAGCTTAATAAAGAAATGGAGCTAGTTGTAGAAGGCCAATCAACGGAGCTTGATAGAACCGTTATAGATGAAATAGGAGAACCTCTTATTCATTTAATTAGAAACGCTGCTGATCATGGTGTTGAAGGTAATGAAGAAAGAAGAGCTTTAGGTAAGGACCCAATAGGTAAAATCAGATTAATTGCATATCAAGAGGGTACTAAAGCTGTAATTAAGGTTGAGGATGATGGCAAAGGATTAGATCTATCTAAAATTAAAGCTAAAGCAGAAAGAATAGGCATAAATGTAGAAGGAATGTCAGAGGCAGATATCAGAAACTTGATTTTTCTTCAGGGCTTTAGTACAAGTGAAGTTATTACAGATATATCCGGGAGAGGTGTAGGCCTTGATGTAGTTAAGACAAAAATAGCTGCGCTAGGTGGAACTGTTGATGTGTTTAGTGAAGTTAACGTAGGTACCTCTTTTGTAATTAAGCTTCCACTAACGCTTCAGATAATACAAGCTCTTCTTGTGAAGATAGGAAATGAAACTATGGCTATATCCTTAGGCTATATAGATAGAGTTGTAGATTATAAAGAAACTGAGGTTAAGAAAACTAATAATAAGGAAGTTATAATATATAACGATAATGTAATACCACTAATAAGAGTAAATGAAAAATTAGGAATGGAAGCTATAGTGGGAAAGAAGAAATATATTGTTGTTGTAAGAGTTGGGGGAAAGACGGTAGGCCTTTTAGTAGACTCATTAATAGGTCAACAGGAAATAGTTATAAAGCCAATGGGAAAAACACTTCAAAAGCTTAAGGAATATATTGGTGCCACCATACTTGGAGATGGCCTTGTAACCTTAATACTTGATGCTGCCGCGCTGGTATAAGGAGGGGTAATAATTTGAATTATTTAGATCTAACACCAATCCAGCTAGATGCTTTAAAGGAAGTAGGCAATATTGGAACAGGCAATGCTGCCACTTCCTTATCACAGCTTCTAAATAAGAAAATTGACATGACGGTGCCTTTTTTAAACATTGTGCCCTTTAATGATATTTTTTCAAAGATGGGAGGAGAACATCTTGTTATTGGTATTATTGTAAGAGTACTAGGAGATATTCCTGGAAATATTTTGTTTATATTTGAAAAGGAAGTAGCAGATAATTTCATTCAGGCTATGCTAGGTAAAAGGGAAGAGGAAATCAGTGAAATGGGAATGTCTGTACTAAGTGAAATAGGAAATATAATAGCTACCTCCTATATGAATGCTATTTCTATATTCACCAACCTTAATGTACTGCCATCTGTGCCAGCTGTAACTTATGATATGCTTGGAGCAATTTTATCTACAACTTTCATAGAATCAGGGCAATATGATGAATATGTTCTAGATATAGAAACAGTATTCATGCAAAACAATTTAAATATAAGTGGACAATTTTACTATATACCAGAGCCTGGCTCTTTAGAGAAAATATTAAAATCACTAGGTATAAAACTAGATTAAGTGTATTTAAATGAGGAGGATATATAATGACCAAAGTATTAATAGTTGATGATGCAGCTTTTATGAGAATGATGATTAAGGATATATTAGAAAAGAATGGGTTTGAAGTCCTTGGGGAAGCAAATAATGGAATTAAGGCTGTGGAATTATATAAAAAGGAAAAGCCAGATGTGGTAACAATGGATATTACCATGCCAGATATGGATGGAATAGAAGCAGTTAAAGAAATTAAAGCCTTCGATCCATCGGCAAAGGTTATTATGTGCAGTGCTATGGGACAACAAACCATGGTTATGGATGCGATTCGTGCTGGAGCAAGAGATTTTATAGTTAAGCCATTTCAGCCAGACAGGGTTTTGGAAGCAATAAGAAAAGTAGTTGGTTAGGAGGGTATTATGCAGGTAGTAGTGTTTAAAATAAATGAAGAACAATTTGCAGTTGAGACCTCAAAAGTTCAAAGCATCAATGACTTCATGGTAATAACAAAGGTACCTAATGCTCCAAAATTTATTAAAGGATTGATAAATTTAAGGGGAAACGTAATATCTCTCTTAGATATTAATCTTTTACTTGATATTGATAAGTATGAAGGTACTCAAAGTAATATAATAATACTTGAAATGGAGCAGGAACTTATTGGTGTGGCTGTAGATCAGGTTGATGAAGTACAAGAAGTGGAAGAAAGTAGCCTTGAAAAGTTAGATTATGATAAGAAAAAAGCTTATATAAAGGGAATTATTAATTTGAAAGATAGAATTGTAACTCTAATTGACATTGATAAACTATTAGTTAATCAATAGCAAACTATTGCTTTAGATGAAAATAATTTAAGAAATGGGGTAAGATTATGGCAGAGGTGCTCTCTCAAGGAGAAATTGATGCGCTTCTTTCTGCCTTGTCCTCTGGGGAATTAACACCGGATCAACTGCCAAAGGAAGAAGAGAAGCAAAAAGTAAAACTTTATGATTTTAAAAGTCCTCAAAAGTTTTCAAAGGATCATCTTAGGACTCTTGAGCTGATTCATGATAATTATTCCAGAATAATTTCAAATTATTTGACTGCTCAGGTAAGAACTAACGTTAAGGTTAAAATTGAATCTGTTCAGCAGATAACCTATGAGGAATTTATACATTCAGTTTCAAATCCTACAATCCTTACTATTTTTAAAATGCCTCCTTTAAGCGGCTCTATTTTGTTTGAAACAAACCCTCAGTTTGTATTTCAAGTAATAGATGTTCTATTAGGTGGAAGTGGTGGAGGAAAGTATAAAGTAAGAGAATTCACTGATATTGACAAAAATATAATTAGACAGGTGAATAAAGGCCTGATTGCTAGTATGAAATTAGCTTGGGAAGAGATATTAACAGTAGAACCAGAAATTGAATCAATAGAAACAAATCCAGCCTTAAACCAGACCATGGCCCCTAATGAGCCAGTGGCCCTAGTGACTTTTTCAGTGGATATGGGTAGAAATAGTACCTTTGTTAATATATGCATACCTTATTTAAGCATAGAAAAGGTACTAGATAAGCTAGTTGTACAGTATTGGTTTCAAGATAGTGATAAAGGTGCTCTAGAAGAATCAAAAGAGCAATTAAAAGATAGAATTAAGTTTGCACCACTTAATATGACAGCTGTGCTTGGAACTACAAAGATAACTGTTGGTGATTTTTTGAAACTTGAAGAAGGCGATGTTGTAACACTTTCTAATAAGGTAAATGATCATATGAAGCTCTTTGTAGAAGATAAACCTATATTTTATGTACAACCAGGAACTTTAAGAAAAAATGTTGGAGTTCAAATATTAGATATTATTAATAAGGAGGTGGATGATTATGAGTAATGGCTTTCTCTCACAAGAAGAAATAGATTCCCTATTAAATGGTGGACTATCAAATATGAACCTTGGAGAGACAGAACCTAGTGAAATTCTAACAGATATTGAAAAGGATTTATTAGGGGAAATAGGTAATATATCAATGGGTTCAGCATCTACAGCTTTATCAACAATAATCAACCAACAAGTTAATATAACAACCCCTGTTGTTACTGTTACTACCCTTAAAAAATTAAGGGAAAGCTTTGAGGTACCCAATATTGCTTTAGAGGTAAAATACACCTCAGGTATAGTTGGAGAAAACTTATTGATAATGAAGATTACCGATGCAGGTGTTATAGCCAATTTAATGATGGGTGGGGATGGGAGCGTTGAGCTAAAGCAGCTTTCTGAATTAGAAATAAGTGCTGTTTCTGAAGCCATGAATCAGATGATAGGTTCAGCTGCCACCTCAATGGCTACCATGTTTAGTCGTCAAGTAAATATATCTCCTCCTAAGTCTAAAATATGGGAAGGTTCTGAGGATGATTTATCTGATGCAATAAAAGATGAAGAAACTGTGGTTAAGGTATCCTTTAATTTAAATATAGGAACTTTAGTGGATAGTTATATCATGCAGATACTTCCATTGGAAACAGCTAGAAAGATTGTATCTATTATGATGGGAACTGAAGCTCAAGAGGAGGAGCCTATAATTGAGGCACCAAAGGCAGTAAAAAAAGAAGAAAAGCGTGTGGAAAAGGTTCAAGAAAAAATAATTGAGGAACCAGAAATAAATTATTCTAGGGAAATGGTTAAGCCAAAAAATATCGAAGTACAAAAGGCAACCTTTCAACCACTTAAAGAGTCAGGCGGATATACCAATACAAGAAACATTGATTTAATAATGGATGTTCCGCTTGAGATCTCAGTAGTACTAGGAAGAACAAAGAAAAACATAAAAGAAATACTTAATTTTGGCACAGGATCTTTAATAGAGCTTGATAAACTGGCAGAAGAGCCAGTAGAGATACTTGTAAACGGCAAAAGGGTAGCTTATGGTGAGGTTGTAGTAGTAGATGAAAATTTCGGCGTAAGGGTTACGAGTATAGTAAGCAGTTCAGAAAGAGTAAAAAGTTTAGCAGAATAATTCCTTATAAAAAAAAGTAATTTTTCATTGCTTTTTTTTATTTACCTATCAATATATATAATTTATTTACGATATATTATATATGAAAGTATATTAGATAAGTTTAGGAGTGAGTTTTTATGAATATTAACGGACTAGGAGTCAATAAGGTTACTAGCATTTATACTGAAAATAGTAAAAAGGTTACAGAAAAAAGGACATCTGAGGTGAAAAATGATTCTGTTCAGATATCTTCTTTAGGCAAAAGCCTTAATACCTACTCTCTAGATGATAATTTTTCTATGTCAGCACAAAATATAGAAAAGCTTAAGGCTCAAGTCTCAAATGGTACCTATAAACCAGATACTTCAGCTATCGCATCCAAAATGATGAATACTTTAAAGGGTGAAATCTGATATGAAGGAAAAGCTTAAGGGAATATTGCTTTATGAAAAACTGGAAGTAGAAGAAATGCTAAATTTGATGGATATTCAGTATAGGCTGCTACTTAGTGGGGATCCTCTTGAAATTCAAAATATAACAACTAAACTTGATCAAGCAAGCAGAAAAATAGCAAAACTAGAAATCTCAAGACGTGAACTATTACAGGGTAAAGAAATAAAGACATATATTCATGAAGAAAATGACGAAGAATTAGATAGTTTATATAGAAGATTAAAGCAGCTTGTACAACTGAGTATATATCAAAAGGATACAAATGAAGTTTTATTAAAACAAAGCATAAGCTATACAAGTAGAATAATAGGCATATTAAATCCAGATAGGACTATTAAAACTTATAATGCTTATGGCCGAGTTGGAAGATGATTTGAGGTGAAAATTAAATGCCAAGTTTAATAGATGCATTAAGTATTGCAACCAGAGGAATGCAGGTTCAACAAACTGCCATTAATATAACAGGTCATAATATATCAAATGCAAATACGGAAGGATATTCAAGACAAGTAGCAAATATTGAGACTACAAGGCCTTTTGGTATGGCTTCTATGAATAGTTCTGCAGAGGCAGGACAAATTGGTACAGGTTCTCAGATAGCTTCAATCTCTAGGGTTAGAGATACATTTTTAGATTATCAGATAAGGTTTCAAAGTAGTATTTTGGGTACTAATTCCTCAAGGGATGAATTCTTATCTCAGGTAGAAAATATATTTAATGAACCATCTGATACTGGATTGTCAAGTACTGTAGGAAAGTTTTTCGATTCCTGGCAGGAGCTAGCAAAGCAGCCCCAAAGTTCAAATGCTAGAACTGTGGTTGCACAACAAGCATCTACATTAGCTGACCAATTAAACAATAGTTATACAGAATTAACTAATTTAAAGGAAAGCGCTCAATCTCTGATACAGCAGACTGTATTTTCTGTAAATGATACGTTGAATCAGGTTTCAGATTTGAATCAACAGATTATGGCAGTTAATATTTCAGGGAATAGTCCTAATGATTTGATGGATAAAAGAGATGTGCTTTTAGACAAATTAAGTAAGGAATTCAATATAACTGTAGATAAGAAAAACTTTTTAGGTAACGATGTCTCCCCAGTTAATTCCTCACCATTAGATGCCTCGGTAAGCTCAGCTTTAGTAAAGGCTCAAAATAATGCAGACGTAAAAAGATTTTCTTCTATTAATTCAATAACTCTTGATAAAAGCGATCCAACAAATAAAACTTATATTGTATCTTATTACAAAAATGGTGACGCTACCTCAACCCCTGCAACATTTAAAATACAAAATACAACAAGTGATGATATAAAACAGCTTGAAGAAAGCAGAGTAATATGGGCGGATAGTAAAGGTAATGCAATAGATACTAAGGGTAATATTATAAGTGCTACAACAACAATAGATTATTCAGCATCTACTTCCGCTAAGGCTGCTGTATTCCAACCTTCTGAAGGAGAACTTGCTGGTTATAAATCCATTCAAGGAGACATTAATAATTATACTGATGAATTAAACAATACAGCAAAGGCTTTGGCATTTTCAGTTAATGCTATAGAAAGTGGTAGATTAAATGATACAACAGATCCAAATGATGTAGACCAAGTACCATTTTTCGTTAATTCAGAAGCCGCCACCTATACTAATAATATATTAGATAAAACATCAACTGGCATTCCTGTAACAACATCAGCTGAAGTTGGTATAACTGCAGGAAATATATCTATTAACAAAGAAATATTAAATGATGTTATGAAGATAAAAACAAGGACTAATGATAATCTTTTTCCTACAGAGGCTGATAATACAACCGATGGTGAAACTGATGGAGCAAGGGCTTTAGCTATTGCACAACTGAGAAATACACTGCTAAATATACAAAACATCGATTCAAATCCTGCAGTACCAACAGATAGAAAAAGTTTCATAGGTTCTTTTTCAGATGGTAATAAAATGACTGCTACAAGTAATGTAAATGGTACAACTGTAGATAATTATTTTAAAGATACCGTATCAAAGCTAGGAGTTCAAGAGCAGCAGGCTCAGAGAACTGTTCAAAATCAAACAGATATGTTAGCCACCTTTCAACAAAGCAGAGATTCAGTATCGGGTGTATCTACAGATGAGGAAATGGCAAATTTAATTCAGTATCAACACTCATATGAGGCTAGTGCAAAAATGATTTCAATCATAGATCAACTATTAGACGTTTTAATAAATGGATTAATTAAATAGGGGGGTGAGATTTATGAGAATAACAAATAGAATGCTTACAAATGATTTTATAAATAATATAAGAGTCAATCTAACAAATATGCAAAAGCTTCAGCAGCAGATGACCTCAGGAAAGGAAATTAGTAAGCCCTCAGATGATCCCTTTAAGGTTTCAAGAGCTATGGCGATTACGACCAATATAAATACAAATAACCAATACAATACTAATATTGGTGACACAATTAATTGGTTAGATACAACTGATACTTCTTTAGGTCAAGCAGAATCTTCCTTTCAGAGAATAAGAGAATTATTAGTATCAGCTGGTAATGGAAGCTATAGTCAGAGCGAAAGAGGAGCAATAAAAGATGAAATAAACCAAAAAATAGGTGAATTGGCACAATCACTCAATACTAATTTTGATGGTAAATACGTTTTTGGTGGCAGCCGAGGTACTGTAAGGCCTGTGGAAACAGTTCAAGACCTTAACTTATCTTCAAATGTAGTAGCTGGAGTTACCGCCCAAGGTGGTGTTACAGGGAATTTTACTGGAAAATCTGGGGATGCTTATGTAGTTACAATAACCGGTGTAGACGACTCAGCAGCAACTACTCCAGGAAAAGTTACTGGAATTACATTTACATTAAATGGAGTTGCATCATCTGTGATTCCTACAACTATACCATCATCTGATCCTCCAGCATATGACTTAGGTAATGGATTAATATTTCATGCTAATACAGATGCGGTTAATAATGTAGTAGGGCAAACCGTGAGTTTTAATGGGGAAGACCTAGAAAAAGACGGAAATACTAAGCTTGTATATTATAGCAACAACGCTTCAAATCCAGAATTGATAGATGCAAATAATCCTGGTGAGTTAAATAAAATAAAGAAAAGTTTAAATGTTGAAGTATCTCAGGGAGTTAACCTGGCCTATAATAATACTGCAGCAGATGTGCTTCAATATAAAAATGATGCTGGTACTGCAATTGATTTGAGACAAGTGCTTTCAAGTATAGTAAATCATCTAGATGGTAAAAATGCAAATGGAACAACGGTAACCACTACAGACAAAGACCCTGTAACTGAGCTTACTGGATCGGATTTAGATGCTATAACAGGGGTAATAAACAATTTACTTAAGCTTAGGGCAGAAGTTGGAGCGAAGCAAAACAGGATGACAAGTGCCAAGGATAAAAACGAAACGGAAAATATAAATTTGACGCAGATCTTGTCAAAAACAGAAGATATAGATATAACAGAAAAAATGATGCAATATGCAACTGCTCAAACAATATATACAGCATCGCTACAAACAAGTGCTAAGATAATACAACCATCACTTTTAGATTATTTAAGATAAATTATTATAGGAGGATTTTATGGAATTAAATACAAAGCAGCATGGAATAATAAATTATAAAACTGAAGATATTATAGAATTTAACAAAGGACTTCCAGGCTTTGAGGAACTTAAGAAATTTATTTTATTTCCTGTAGAAGCTAATGATGTTTTTTCCGTACTACATTCTTTAGAGGATTTAAATATTGGTTTTATAGTAATACCTCCATTTAATTTTATTAAGGATTATGAATTTAATATAGAAGATGAGAGACTTAGAGAAATAAATATAACAAGCCCAGAGGATATATTGATTTTAAATCCAATAACCTTAAATTCCAAAATTGAAAATATTACAGTAAATTTAAGAGCTCCAATAATAATTAATACAAAGAATAAACAGGCCGAACAAGTGATATTAGATAATGATAAATATTTAATAAAATATCCTTTATTTAAGGAGGGGATTTAATGCTTGTAATCTCAAGAAAAAAAGGCGAATCAATCTTGATTGGTGATAATATTGAGATAACTTTTGTTAAAATTGAAGATGGCTCCGTTAAGGTAGCTATTTCAGCCCCTAGAAGTATTATTATCCTTCGAAAAGAGTTATTTACAGAGATAGAAGTTGAGAATAAAAATGCAGCTATTGTGGATGGAGAACTTTTAAAGAACTTAAAAAAATAGAATTGTTATACAAGTATAATAAATACAGGAGGGGTTAATATGGAAATTGGTGCAGTTGGTCAAGGAGGACAACTCGATGCGGCAGTGCAAAATGCTGGTAGTGGAAAGTATAAACAGGGGGATGGAGTGACTCAAAGCAAAGCTGTTAAAAGTAATCAGGATACTTTGACTTTAAGTACGACTACTAATAATACTGATACTATTAAAAAAGATAATGCCAGTGAAATAAAACATGCAGTGGAAAAGCTAAACACATTTTTGGAAGATAACAGTACCCATGCAGTATATGAACCAAATGATAACTTTAAAAATGTTGTGACAATAAAGATCGTGGATGATGCAACTGGTCAGGTGCTGCAGGAACTACCTCCAAAGAAAATATTAGATATGATAGCAAAGATGATGGAAATGGTTGGAGTGCTCTTCGATAAAAAAGCCTAAGGAAGTAGGTGTTTGTTTTGGAATTCAAATTAAATAAAATAGACACAGAATTAAGGTATAAAGTAAAGGAACAAACCAGTGAAGGAAAAATCCACAATAATGGTAGTTTATATGTTAATAAAGAAAAAAACAATAAAGAACGGGAAAGAGAAAAGGAAGAAAGCAATAAAAAGCCTGTTAAACTTCTTAAATATAATGATAAAAAGATTATTGTTGGAGAAGAAAATATAATTGAAGTGGAAGCTTTCCTGGATGATAATAAAAAAACCAATGAAAAAATTCTTGGCAGATACTTAGATTCTAGAAAATAGGAGGAAATTTATATGCAAGGTAACAACGCTTATAGCGCTTATAAAAATAATAGTATAAATTATGCTTCAAAGGAACAACTCTTATTGATGTTACTTGATGGGGCAGTTAAATTTGCGAAAATAGCTAAACAAGCTATAGTAGATAAGGATATTAATAAAGCACACGAAAATATAATAAAGACAGAAAACATATTTTATGAGCTAATGATATCCTTAGATGTTAAGGCTGGAGGCGACTGGGCTAAAAAGCTAATGAGTGTATATGATTTCATAGTTAGAAGGCTTATGGATGCAAATATGGGAAAGGATATCAATATTATGGACGAGGTAATTCCTTTAATTGAAGATATTCGTTCAACCTGGAATGAAGCTTATAGTATAATTAAAACAAGCAGAAGTAATAAAAGTGAGGCGGTAGGCTCCTCATCCTATTAGTTTTATGTTAGGAAGGAGAAATTTAAATGAGTGATATTAGTTCAACATCTTCAAATGCTAGTGCAGTAGCTGCAGCTAATACAGTGAGAATTACTGGTTTAGCCTCAGGCTTAGATGTAGATGGAACAGTAAAGAAACTAATGGCTGTAGAAAATATGAAGCTAGATAAGCAAAATCAAAAGCTTCAAACCATGCAATGGAGACAGGATTCTTATAGAGAGACTATGAGTGATTTAAGTGCCTTTAGTAGCACTTATTTCGATGTATTGAAATCTGACTCCTACATGTTATCGACAAATAATTATGCTGGCTTTGATGTGGCAAGCAGTGATTCCACTACTGCTTCGGCTTCAACTATATTAGGAGCAGCTGCAGGCAACTATAGTTTATCTGTGGATCAAATAGCAGCCGGAGCCTCCATACAAGGAGGAAATATAAACTCTCAGGTTGTAATTAACACGGGAGCTATAAATAGTAACTGGTCAAGCAAAACTTTAAATTTTTCTGTTGATGGAGTAGATACTTTTATAGGTTTAGATTCAGGTATTACTAGTATTGAGGACTTAGTTAATAATATAAATAGTAAAATTACTGGGAACCCAGACTTGAAGGGAAAATTATCAGCTTCATACATGGTAAGTAATGGTATTACTTCATTAAAATTAAATTTATTAGGTACCAATGATATAACTTCTGATATTAGTGATGTAGGAAGCAGTGCTACTCAGAATAAAATATTAAATGCTACAAGCTCAATGAAGTTATCAGATTTAGATAGTACCTTGGGAAGTAGTCCAAGTTTAAGTTTGGTTTACAATGGAGTTACTACTACGGTTAATGTAGATGGAACCAAGACAGTAGGAGATTTAATAACAGATATTAGTACTGCAACCGGTGGAAATGTAACAGCAAAGTTTGATGATCTTACAGGAAAGTTCACACTACAAACTACAAATACCGGAAGTGGATCAACTTTATCTATTGGGGCAAGTCCTCTTTCAACAGCTTTAGGTATAACAGCAGGTGCAGTACAGGGTAAGGATGCTATTGTGACTATAATTCCCCCTGGTGGAATTGCAACTACAGTTACTGAAAGCAAAAACAACTTTACAATTAATGGGGTTGTATACAATATAATTAAGCCAACAGCAAGTACAGCTATAAATATAACTGTAGCCTCTAATCCCCAAAAGGTGTTTGATAAGATTAGTGCCCTTATAGACAAATATAATGAGGCTATAACTAAAATTAATACCAAAATTAATGAGAAAAAGGATTATAGTTATCAGCCTTTAACTACAACACAGAAAACAAGCATGAGTGCAGATCAAATAACTGCATGGGAAACAAAAGCAAAGGCAGGTATCATTGGTAATGACTCAAATCTAGAGTCGATGCTAAGTAATATGCGTACAGCCTTTTATACTCCTGTAGAAGGAGCTGGCATATCTTTAAGTGATATTGGTTTGGCAACTTCTTCTGATGTAACCCAAGGGGGGAAAATATTAATTGATAAGACCAAACTTATGGATGCAATACAAAATCAAGGAGATAAGGTAGCGAAGCTTTTTATGCAGCAATCTACTTCAGATTCTTCCTATAGTCCTGATTTAACTAATGCACAAAGAGCAACCAGAACTTCTGAAGAAGGAATATTTCAAAGAATAAATGATTTACTTCAGGATAATATTGGAACTATAAGAAATTCTGCAGGTTTAAAGGGCACGCTTTTGAATTTGGCAGGCTTAAAGGGAGATTTCACTGAATATAACAATATTATAACTTCTCAGATGACAATTCAAAATAAAGCTATTACTACACTGACACAGATGTTAGCTGATAAGCAAACCAAGTATTATAGCCAATTTACTGCTTTAGAGGTAGCAATGACGAAATTAAATAATCAGCAAAGCTTAATTTCTCAATATTTAGGTACATCCGCATCTACTGGTTAAAAAAGGGTGATATTATTGGATAAAGATATAAAAGAAAAATCAAGTTTATACATGTCCTTAACTAATGAAATGAAGAATAGCCTGTTAAAGGATGATTTTCTTATATTAGAAGAGTTATTTAATAAAAGGCAAGGGTTAATCGATTATTATATTGGTAATGATTTTTTGGCTAAGGAGTTTGCTAAGGCTATAAAGGAATCTGATATAGTCACGCTTGAAGAAGAAGTAGGTACTTTGATAGAAGATAAAAAATCAAAAATCAAAGCCTCCATGGAGGAACTTTTGATATCTAAAAATGCAAACCAAAAATATAAAAGTCAGTTTTCTGTTGATCCAATTTTTTTCAATAAGAAAATATAACAGGAAAGTATAAAGTAATCCAATACATTTTCGATAAATGAATATAGAAATAAAAAAATCAATTTGATTGTGCTGGCCAGGCAAGATAATCGATTTTAATTTTTATAATAAACTAGAGACATAACAATAAATAGAGTGAACAAGGATGTTCACTTAAAAAATCAAGGAGGAATTTATTATGATAATAAACCACAATTTAGGCGCAATGAATGCAAACAGAAACATGAACATTAATTCAGGTGCTGCAAGCAAATCAATGGAAAAACTTTCATCAGGTCTTAGAATTAACAAGGCTGGAGACGATGCAGCAGGTCTTGCTATATCAGAAAAGATGAGGGGACAGATCAGAGGACTTGATCAAGCTTCAGCTAATGCTCAAGATGGTATCTCAATGATACAAACTGGTGAAGGTGCCTTAAATGAGACTACTTCAATTCTTCAAAGAATGAGAGAACTAGCTGTTCAGGGTTCTAATGACACTAATACAACAGATGATAGAACTCAAATCCAGAAAGAAATGAATCAGTTGACTTCAGAAGTAAGTAGAATTGGAAATAACACTGAGTTCAATACTCAAAAATTACTTAATGGTACTTCAGGAAATGTAACAGCACCTACAACAGGTTCAGCTGGTGTATATGCACTAACTGTAGGAACATCAGATGTTACTATTGATTCAAAAGTTTATAGTTACAGTTCAGTAGGAGCAACAGCAGGAAAATGGAATACAATTGGAGAATTAGCTGGGCTTGTGAATGGCGATACAAATGCCAAATACACTAGTACTGTTGCTGGTGTGTTAACTCAAGAAGCAGGACAATTTTCAGCAACTGCTCCAGTTGTTACAGGTACAGGAGCATCAGTTCTTCAAACTACAGCTGGAGTAGACAAAACAGCAGCAACATCAGCTTTCACATTCCAAATTGGTGCAAATCAAAGCCAACAGTTTACAGCTAGCATTAGTGATATGCGTTCTTCTGCTTTAGGCTTAGCAGGAACTGCAGGTGCAAATACATTGGTTTACGGAGCTTCTTATGTAGCTACTGGAACAGCTAATGATTTATCAGATGTTTCAACAGCTGGTGAACATGCACTTGACATATCTAGTTCAGCAAAAGCTACAGCTGCAATTAAAGTTCTTGATGCAGCTACAGCTTCAGTATCAGGAGAAAGAGCAAAGCTTGGTGCTTATTCAAATAGATTAGACCACACAATAGCTAATTTAGGAACCTCAAGTGAAAACTTGACTTCAGCTGAATCAAGAATCAGAGACGTAGACATGGCAAAAGAAATGTCTACCTTCTCAAAGAATAATATTCTTGCTCAGGCTGCTCAAGCTATGCTTGCTCAAGCTAATCAACAACCACAACAAGTTCTTACATTATTAAGATAATTAAAAAACTTATTGAAAGTTGAGATTTATCTCAACTTCCAATGGTTAAGTTTCTATTAAACAGTCACTAGGTTAAAAGAGTTTAACAATAAATAAAGTGGAACAGGGATGTCCACTATAAAAATCAAGGAGGAATTTATTATGATAATAAACCACAATTTAGGTGCAATGAATGCTAACAGAAACATGAATATTAATTCTGGTGCTGCAAGCAAATCAATGGAAAAACTTTCATCAGGTCTTAGAATTAACAAGGCTGGAGATGATGCAGCAGGTCTTGCTATATCAGAAAAGATGAGAGGCCAGATCAGAGGACTTGATCAAGCTTCAGCTAATGCTCAAGATGGTATCTCGATGATACAAACTGGTGAAGGTGCCTTAAATGAAACTACTTCAATTCTTCAAAGAATGAGAGAACTAGCTGTTCAGGGTTCTAATGACACTAACACAACAGATGATAGAACTCAAATTCAAAAGGAAATGAATCAGTTAACTTCAGAAGTAAGTAGAATTGGTAATAACACAGAGTTCAATACTCAGAAATTACTTAATGGTACATCTGGAGCTGTAACAGCAGGTGTAACAGGGTCGGCAGGTACTTATACATTAACAATAGGAACTGCTGATATGACAATTGATGGAAAAACATTTGCTTATGGGACTGGCGCTGGCCAATTTAATAGTGCTGCTACATTAAAAACTCTTGTTGATGCTGATTCAGTAACAAGCGCTAAGTATTCAATGACTGGAAATGTATTAACTCAACAAGCAGGGCAATTTTCATCGACTGCTCCAGTGGTTACAGGTGCAGGAGCATCAGTTGCTGTAACTACAGCAGGAGTAAATAAAATAGCAGCTTCATCAGCATTTACATTCCAAATTGGAGCAAATCAAAGCCAACAGTTTACAGCTAGCATTAGTGATATGCGTTCTGCTGCTTTAGGATTAGCAGGAACAACATCTACTTTCGTAGCTGCTGGAACAGCTAATGATTTATCAGATGTTTCAACAGCAGGTGAACATGCACTTGATGTATCTACAGCTGCAAAAGCTACAGCTGCAATTGCAACTCTTGATGCAGCTACATCAACAGTATCAGGAGAAAGAGCAAAGCTTGGTGCTTATTCCAATAGATTAGATCACACAATAGCTAATTTAGGAACATCAAGTGAAAACTTGACTTCAGCTGAATCAAGAATCAGAGACGTAGACATGGCTAAAGAAATGTCCACCTTCTCAAAAAATAACATTCTTGCTCAGGCTGCTCAAGCAATGCTTGCTCAAGCTAATCAACAACCACAACAAGTTCTTACATTGTTAAGATAATTCAAGAACTTATTGAAAGTTGAGTTGAATCTCAACTTTCAATGGTTAATTTTCTACTAATCAGTCACTAGGTTAAAAAAGCTTAACAATAAATACAGTGGAACAGGGATGTCCACTTAAAAATCAAGGAGGAATTCATTATGATAATAAACCACAATTTAGGCGCAATGAATGCAAACAGAAATATGAACATTAATTCTGGTGCTGCAAGCAAATCAATGGAAAAGCTTTCATCAGGTCTAAGAATTAATAAGGCTGGAGACGATGCAGCAGGTCTTGCTATATCAGAAAAGATGAGAGGCCAGATCAGAGGACTTGATCAAGCTTCAGCAAATGCTCAAGATGGTATCTCAATGATCCAAACTGGTGAGGGTGCCTTAAATGAAACTACCTCAATTCTTCAAAGAATGAGAGAACTAGCTGTTCAGGGTTCTAATGATACTAATACAACAGATGATAGAACTCAAATTCAAAAGGAAATGAATCAGTTAACTTCAGAAGTAAGTAGAATTGGTAATAACACTGAGTTCAATACTCAGAAATTGCTTAATGGTACTTCAGGAAGCGTAACAGTTGCTGTATCAGTAGCAGCAGCAGGTCAAGCAACTGTTGGTGGTTTAACTTTTGATTTTAGTACTGGAGCAGCATTAAATGGATATAAAGTTACATTAGGAACCGTAGCTGATGGCACTGCTTCAACAGCATCAATAAATACGGGTACTAAGATTATTACACTTAATGGTGATTTTAATAATACGGATGGTTTAGGAACGTATGCATCTGCTGCAAGCGTTAAGACAGCTATTGATGGAGCCTTAACAACAAATGGATTTACTCAGACAGTAACCGTAGCTGGTACTGCTGTTGCAACAGCATCAGCAGAATCAACAGCAGCTTTAGCTGGTGGAAAAGATGCATCGACAGCATCCTCAGCATTTACATTCCAGATTGGTGCTAATCAAAGTCAACAGTTTACAGCTAGTATAAGTGATATGCGTTCTGCTGCTTTAGGAATAGCAGGAACTGGCGGTTCTTTCGTAGCTGCTGGTGCAGCTAATGATTTATCAGATGTTTCAACAACTGGTGAACATGCTCTCGATATATCTACTGCAGCAAAAGCTACAGCAGCAATTGCAGTTCTTGATGCAGCTACTGCATCAGTATCAGGAGAAAGAGCAAAGCTTGGTGCTTATTCCAACAGATTAGATCACACAATAGCTAATTTAGGTACCTCAAGTGAAAACTTGACTTCAGCTGAATCAAGAATCAGAGATGTAGACATGGCTAAAGAAATGTCTACCTTCTCAAAGAACAACATTCTTGCTCAAGCTGCTCAAGCTATGCTTGCTCAAGCTAATCAACAACCACAACAAGTTCTTACATTGTTAAGATAATTAAAAAACTATTGAAAGTTGAGATAATTCTCAACTTTCAATACCTAGTTTTACACTAATCAGCCAGTAAGCTAAAAGAGCTTAAAAATAAATACGGTGGAACATGGATGTCCACTTAAAAATCAAGGAGGAATTTATTGTGATAATTAACCACAATTTGGGCGCAATGAATGCAAACAGAAACATGAATATTAATTCTGGTGCTGCAAGTAAATCAATGGAAAAACTTTCATCAGGTCTTAGAATTAACAAGGCTGGAGACGATGCAGCAGGTCTTGCTATATCAGAAAAGATGAGAGGCCAGATCAGAGGACTTGATCAAGCTTCAGCTAATGCTCAAGATGGTATATCAATGATACAAACTGGTGAGGGTGCCTTAA
>Ga0209125_1000955_pt1 | contig 31414 bp, 27 predicted proteins | sample BarGraIncub1131A_FD_184503 | JGI IMG/M metagenome (GOLD analysis project Ga0209125, IMG submission 184503) | Arctic peat soil microbial communities from Barrow, Alaska - Barrow Graham LP Incubations 11-31A (SPAdes) (version 2) | ecosystem: Environmental > Terrestrial > Soil > Wetlands > Peat... | reverse complement strand
AAACTTTTAGGTTGAACCGATAGCGTATAGATGCCGGCCACATCATACATGTGTTTGGCGTAGTGGTGTATATAATTGGCTTTCACGATATTATCCCGCATGCAATTGTTGGCTTTCTGCCAGCCCCAACCAACTGTGATACCCATATACGACACTTCCGAAACCTCGTTGTGTTCAATCCGAATACCACGCACATAACCGGCAGCAATGCCTTCCGTTCCCCAGTCGTCATTGGTCACATTGGTAATCAGGTTGTTTCGGATAGTCAAATTGTTGCAAATCTCCCGTTCATCCTCCGGATTGTACGGCAAATGCGCCTCCATACCCGGTACATTGAAACGTCCACATTGGATGCCGTTGCTGCCGATGTCCTCAAACAGGCAACCCTGAACCAGATCCATGGAGCTGGCATCCACATAGTCCAGACCGCTTCCGCCCAAATGGACAAATTTACAATTTACATAAGCAGTATTGTGAACACCTTTCATAGAAACTGCTGCCTCAGGCCTACCCAAGAACGCCTGATTATCCAGACCCTTATTGGGATTTTCCGGCGTTCCCGGCGGACGCAATTTATAACCGTCCAACATAAACATGCCTGCTTGCAATGGTACATGCCCCAGCAACGACGGTCGCATCCAAGTGGAATGGGCAAATGTGATCCCTTCAAAACGCACAAATCCAACGGGGGCATCAAGCGTTCCGGTAGCCGTTACCAAATTTTCCAGAACCGGGAAAACCACCTTTTTCAAATCATCTCCCTTACGTGGCCAATAATACAGCTTTCCGTCCTCCAGGTACCATTCACCCGGCTCATCCAAAAACTCCAGGGCATTGGTCATATAAAAGGGCGAACGCACTGAATCCGCCGTCATCGGCGCCGGCCATGGATGCTCCGCCTGAATGCGTGCTTCAGGTTGCTGAAAAGTGACAAAAACAGTATCGCCGAACGCTTTCATACCCTTTACACGCAGATTGGAAATAGCCCACATCTGATGCAAAACCAATTCGATGGATTGCAGTTTCCGAAACCCGTTCTCAAGGGAATTTTTTTCGACCGAACCTTTCTCAGCGAACCGCCTCACCCATTCCGCAGGAATTCCCAACGTCCCCGTTTTCTTGTTCCAACTCAGGATGCGCGGCAATTCATCATCCTTGACATCCCTTGCGCGAACCACCTTGCAACCATTCACCCACAATTGCCTGAATTCAGGCACATTTCCATTCACCAAAGGCAAATCGGCAACATAAACATTTTTTAAGGCTGCGACCTGCAAACCCGGAACCTTACCGACCTTTTTCCAACCCAGTACGTGCCTTCCACCGCTCAAAACCGGAATTTCACCGGGAACCGCCTTTATTGTCGTCGGACTCTCAGCCGTTCCCGAGTCCTCCGGTCTCAGAAAAACCGGTTCCACCAATTCATACGTGCCCTCACGCAACCAAATAACAATGCCCCCTTTTACAGAAGCATCGTTCAATCGGCGCAATTCACGTGCTTGCCGAAGAGCCGCTTTCAGGGTAGCCTTGGGTTGTAGAGACGTTCCAGGATTCGCATCCATCCCATCCGGTGAAACCCAGATTTCAGCAGCCTGCAAATGGAAAACAAACAATATCCCAAAACAACAAAGAAGGGAAAGCCGTAGGAACTTCCCTCGATTGAATCCACCTATTAAAACATACTTGTTTTTCATTCAAGCATCTTATTCCGATTGAAAAATTGATTTCAGATACCGTGCGTTGGCTCCGTAATTCCCCTTGACATTCCTAGCGTCATTGGCATCCCTGGAACGCTCCATCACCAGCCAACCCGTATAGCCCATCTTGTCCAGCGCCTTCTTAATGGCCAACATATTGATCTGCGGATCGTTTTCCAACCAGACTTTGTCCGTGTTGGTGCAATGAATCTGGCAAATATTCTTAATACCTAAAATATTAAGTTCCTTGATCAAATCCCTACCGGCTACCAGCGGATTTTGGAAGTTGAAATAAATCTTGATGCCTTTGCTGCCGATTTCCTTGAGAAGCGCCTTTTCGGCAGTGGCGTCCAACGCTGTTTCAATACCGATCACCACACCTGCATTTTCAGCCATCTGTCCGATTACTTTAAGCCGTTTCACCAATTCAGGCCTGAGTTCCGGATTTTTTGCCAAATCCCCTTCCACACCCAAAGGCAGGAAACCGACCTTGACATTCAGTTTCTTCATCAAATCGATGCAATCCTGTACCGGCGTGATGTAATCCTCCCGTTTTGCCAGTGACTGGGCATAAAAACCAGACATGGCGACTGAGCTGAATTTGATGCCGACGTCATTGGCTTCTTTCTTAAACTGCTGCAAAATTGCCGAATCCTTCAATGCATTTTCAAACGTCGGACGCTTGCCTAACGGACCCATATCCAGTTCCAGGCCGTCGCAACCAATCATCCTGGCTAACGAAATGGCACCCAACTTCTGACGTTTCAGGAGCATCCAGTCACAAACCGAAATACGATACCGCGCAGGGTCTTCCGTTTTCACTACCGCCGTTTTCGTTCCCGGCCAAAGACCTTTTTTAATCGGAACCATTTCCAACTTGGAAGGATCAATCTTCACATACTTGATGCGTTCCCTTCTCCATGTGTATACGATGTGCACCATGCCGTCGGCCGACTGAATCACAGAAGGATACGAATACTGACTAATGGGGGAATCCTCCAACACCAGCGAGGCATACCAAGTTTTCCCATCCTTGGAGACCGCCACATTCAGAGGCGTTCGAGGTCCTTTGACTTCCTTTTTTGGAGGAAGTACGTGGTTGTAAACCAGCAATTGCCTGCCATCCTGAAGCGTCACGGCATCCGTACCCGAATTATTGTTGGGTAAGCTTAACGCTTCAAAAGCAGACCAAGTTTTACCTTTATCGGAAGACCAGGCCGAAGCAATGCACCTATTTCGGGTTCGGCAAAGAATTTGCAACCGCCCGTCCGGATACGTCAAAATGGAAGGCTGAATCGTATTCCAGGTTTTTCCGTCGTTGATCGGACCAATCATCGACCAGTTCTTGCAACCATCGTCCGTAATTTCAAAATGCACTTTCCAGCCACCTTTTTCCGTACTGGAAGGACAAAAAATCTGGTTGTCTATCAGCAAAGGCTTATTCTTAATCGGCCCCAAATATCCGTTTGGCAACGCTATGGCTGAACCCCATGTCTTTCCATTATCTGCTGAACGCTTCATCCAGCCTGTCCAACCGGCCACATCGGGCCCGATTTTGTAAAAAACCAACAGGTCACCACCAGGTATTTGAAACAACACCGGATTCCAGCACGCCCAGCGCACACTGTCGTTCAGCTGCCCATCGGCTACTTTGACCGGTGCCGTCCACTGGTTACTTGAGCGCCTGCTCATATAAATGCAAACATCCTTGTACCGCTCTTTCATACCACCAAACCACGCAACAACCAGTCCTTCTGGCGTTTCAGCAATAGTTGCCGCATGACTTTCAGGAAAGGCCGCTTTGGTGAAAACAAACTCGTCGGTAACAATACCAGACTTCCAGTTGGAAGTCGCCATCAAAAGGCAGGAAATTCCGGTCAAAACCAGTAAGGTGACTACCAAAAAGATTTTTTTATACATACGGACGCAAGTGTTTTTCGTTTCTGTTTCAGACAGATAGCAAATATACTGTACTATGCTGTCCTGTCCTGCACATTGTACTCAAAGATACCCTTTTTGCCACTTGAAAAAAAGCCTGAAAATTGTGTTTTAAAACATTTTTTGGCACAAAAAAACCCGGTTCCAAATCCTGAAACCGGGTCGAAAAATTCGCTGTCTTTTAAAGCGCATTCATCCAATCGGTCATGGTCTTGAACACTTCTTTCTTGAACGGCTCATTGTGCAATTCATGGTAGCCTCCCTCCCACAAAACCAGCTTGGATCTGTCTTCCAAAGCTTGTGCAAATTGAATTTCCTCCAGACTAGCCTCAAGGGAGCTTCGATTCTGTATAGGAATACCTTTCTTGCTCGCTAAAGTTCGCCAGAATTCAATACTGCTGCTCGGAAAAGCAATGGCATCTTCTTTTCCATGAATCAGCAACAGCGGCAGTGGAAATTCCCCAGCATGATCCAGGTTGTATTTGCAAACCTGCAGCAAAACCTTCCCCAAACCAACAGAAATCAGATCATGCACCAACGGGTCGTTGTTGTACGCTTTTATAACTTCCAGATCGTGTGAAATTGCATCCACATCCAAACCGCTGGCGATGGTCATTTTCGGAACCAAAGCGCCCAAAACTTTTGCCGCCAGCACTTTGATTGCTTGCTGCTCCAGCGATGAATGCAATGCAGGACTGGTCACCAGAACCCCCTTCACATTGGGCTTCCGTTTCAGCCCATAATGCAAAACCAAAATGCCACCCAGACTGTGGCCATACAAAATCAACGGTAATCCGGGATAGCGTATAGAAGCCTGTTTCAATAATATATCCACATCCTGCATCAGGATTTCCATCGAATCGGCGTGCCCCTTCAAGCCTTCCGACTTGCCATGGCCCCTGATATCCGCTGTAAACAACGCATAGCCTTCCTTTGCAAAAGCCTCTGCCACATGGGCATAACGCCCTGAATGCTCACCTATGCCATGTACTAGACAAACTACCGCCTTTAGTGAATTTGCGTCCGGTTCCCAACCTTGAGCAAACAGTGTCAACCCATCGGTCGATTTCCAGTTTGTTTCAAAGTGTTTCATACGTTTCGTGTTTTATTTTGAGACAAAATGATACATACCTGAGTACACCTCAAATATAGCGTATCCGGATTCCATTCGCAAGAACTTGACGCCCTTGGCTCGCTTTGCCAAACTTGTTCCTTCCATGACAGCTGTTACATTTGTTGCCGGAATATAAACAGTCGCAGTGGTATTGGCCGGTATTGAAACATCTAATGTGAACAAACCATCCGCCTTTTTCCAGGTGGATGCAATCAACCCACTAACCGAATGATAGGAGCCTTTTACCCAACTCAAGTCACCAACCACCATCGGATGAATTAGGATCTTTCTAAACCCCGCACCTGCAGGATCCACCCCAATTCCAACCAAATCATTAAAAAACCACTCGTTGATTTGTCCGGACATAAAGTGATTTTGCGATCCGAAACTCCCCACACCTGCATCCCATTTCTCTGTCAATGAAGTCGCACCTTTTTTGATTTGATACCCATAACCCGGCTTTTCCGACTGATTGTTCATATCATAAATCAAATCCGAATGACCTTCCATAGCCAATGCTTTCAGCAGAAACCGATACCCCACTTCGCCTGAATTAAAGGCATTACCACGACCACGAATATCGGCTACCAGCGTATCAGCAAGTCTTTTCCGATACTTCGGTTCAGCCAGTCCAAAAAACAAAGGCATGGCTTGCGTCGTATTGGAACCGGTTGAATATATGCCCTTCACTGGATCGAAGAATTTCGCATTAAACGCTTTTCCAATCTCAACCGATTTGCTTGTAAATTGTTGGGCCTCATCTTCTTTATCAAGCAATGCCGCCATTTGTGCCATCACCTGGTAATCGTAAAAATAAATGACCGTGGCTGTAAAAGCAACCGGTGTCAATTGCGAACCCCATGCAGGTTTTGGACCAATATCGTACCAATCACCCAAGCCTACATTCAAAATGTTATTCTGAGCCATACCGTCGAGAAAAGACAAATACCGCTTCATGCGATCATAATACGTCCGAATCAACGAAACATCTCCCGAAAAGAGGTATTGCTGCCATGGTACCAGGATGAACGAACTCCCCCATTCCGGTGAATTCCGGAAACCGTTGTTCCTAATTTCAGCACCCGCATGAAACAATTCTGGAGCGATATTGGGTACAAAACCATCCTCCAATTGCCCATCGGACATATCGTTCATGCTTTTGCCGAACAGATTCAGCAAATCAAAATTGTACCGCAACGAAGGCCCATTCAAATGATATTGCTCCAACCAACCCATTTTCTCCCGAGCCGGACAATCGGTCATGACACTCATCATATTGCTTCGCTGAGCCCAGCGTACCAACTCATAAATCTGATTAAACAAACCGTTGGAACACTGAAAAGTACCGATGGGCGTCGCAGAAGAGTGAACCACTTTCCCATTCAGTTCGTCCACTACCGGCAGAACTGTATCGCCCAATGCAGGACTCAATTCTACCTGCAGATACCTACAACCCTGGTAAAAAAACTTCGGAAACCAGGTAGCAACCTCTTTAGAAGCCATTGTGTATTGCCACCATGCCGGGCGAATCCCATCCTGCGTGACCGAAGCCCGATCGACCGTTCCATCCGGCTTCAACAGTTCGGCAGGAATAATCCGAACCGAGGAACCCCGAGTTCCGTGAACACGAATCGAGGGCATCACCGAGGCATTCTGACCCAGGTCATAAATCAACAACCGTGAATTTATCTTGTTGATTTTAATGGGTGTCAATGTTTCAATGACTTTGATGGGAGGTGCAGCACAAGACAAACCCTTCAAATGGGCACCCGTTTCCTGCAATACAATAGCCATAGTCCACCGACCATCCGAACGAAAACCGGTTTTATCCCAACCTTCCGGATAAAGTCTTGCATCAAAATCCTCCCCACCGAATTCGTTCATATACGTCACCGGTCCAGGTGAAACCTGCCAGGACGCATCCGTAATCAATTGCTTGACAGACCCATCCGAATACTCCAGCTGCAATTGCGCTTTGGCCTTCAACGGTCCGTTTGAGTTTAAAAATTTGACATAACGAATGGAATCAGGCTGAATATTATACATTCCATTGCTCAGAAAAAGACCAACTACGTTCAAACCCTCCGAAATCTGTGACGTCACGTCATAACTGTCGTACAAAACCGTTTTCCGGTAATCCGACCAACCTGGTGACAGGATATGATCACCCACTTTTCTGCCATTGATCGTCAATTCATAATGCCCTAATCCACAGACATGCATCAGAGCCCGCACCAACTTTTTTTTGACCGAAAATTCCTTGCGCAACAGCATGGACGCAAAGTTCGGATCACTAGGGTCCACGCTGTTCGCCCGCATTTCCGGCAAATCCCGCCTCAGGTTGAAATCAGATCGAGCTGACTTATAGACATTTGCAAATTTTTCCGCACCTGCAGCTGAAATCCACTGTGCTTTCCAATCATTTTCATTCAGTATCCCGGATATCCAAAATGCATCCGAACTCCAATTGGATAAACGCCCGCCTTCATCCCAAATTCGAACTTTCCAGAAGCAGGACATGCTCGAAACCAAGGATTTTCCTGAATAAAAAATTTGCCCCATTTTATCGGAACGTACTTTTCCAGAATTCCACAAATCGCCTTTGTCTAATTGAAGCAATTCGGAAGTAGATGCGACCAAAATCTGATAAGCCATCTGTTTCATCCCTCGCACATCCCGATTCGCTTGAATTGTCCAACTCAAAACAGGATCCTTAACATCCATTCCAACCGGGTTTTCCCGGAAACCACAACGCAAATCGACTGGTAAAGTGGCAGTTGAAGCGTGAACCAGACCAAAACAACAAAGAAAAAGCAACAGATGCCGTGTTTTCATAAAACGCTTTTTTTAAATGCAGGTCCCAACTAATTTTGAATAAACTTCATGGTCGAGGGCCCCTATTTTCGAACCGGTATCCAGATTTCCTCTTCCGAATCCGCCGCCTCTTTCTTGTATTTCTCCCCCATCACTGCAAAATGTGGTCTGTCATCCAATTCTACATCCGCGTTGGGCAACCAGGTCTTAAAAATAAAGTCGTAGGTTTCCGGAGCTTTCGTATACGGACCATGATGTGTGAAAACGGCGTATAACCCTTTCGGAACAATCTGCGTTTCAAAAACTGAAGGCACGTCCCCCAAATCGGCCACTTCGACAGCTGCCCACTTCTGAAAGATTTCCGTTGGATCATACTCTTTAAAAAAATCACGCCTGTACACTTCCACCGAGTACAATTCCGTTCCCAGCTGATTGGTAATCAGATGTTTTATAGACATGAAGCTATGCCACAAGTCATACGTTTTCAAATTGGCAAAACACATGTCCATCCGTTTACCAACCAATATCTTTTCCTTCAAAACTTCAAATCTTGGCTCCATCGTTCACTTCATCTCCTTATTAATAATTTTAAACGATGTTACTCGTTCTAAATTTTTCATGTGTAAGCTATTGATCATGGGCTCATTTCATTTTAAAACTTCGGGCTTTCTGGCTCATCACCTCCAGCACAAAATCCTTGACTTCCAGCGGCAATTGATCCACTTGCCAATCCCGCTCTTCATCCATGGATTTTCCGACGCAATTTACGGATTTTAAAGCATACAACGCCGCTCCCATCGAATGATCGGCCATATGAGCGGTCGCCACAGCATGACCTGTCGCACGCACCAGTGCAATTTGAGCAGGGTCCGTCAACTCCCTGGCCAACGCCAGCATATCGACCGATGCCTTTCGCGCATCACCAACCGATGCATAACCGTCCACCCACGCTTTTCCTATGCTAAGAGCCTGCAATACTCGTTCCTCAGACCTCAAATCATACCGTTCCAACACATGCTCCACGCAGTCACACGCCCACACCATCAATTGCCGATGCTGTTCCATCTTCAAGGGCCCACCCCGATGTTCCGCCACAAAACGACTGTCACGCATGCTACAAATGAAATCTATTATGCTTTTTTCTCCGGTTGAGCCCTTTTATAAGCCTTATACCCCCATTTACCCAAAATCACCACCAATATAAGCACCCACAGATAAGCGGCACCCGTAAGAACATACAAAAAGACCTCCCATCCATTTTTCAACGCTTCCCAGAATCCTCCGACAAAACGACTGGAATACGGCATCTTGACGTAGAACGAAACCCGTAACGTACTATACGACACCTGATCGGCCAGATATTTCATTCGGCCTTCCACCGACTCGATGTCTTCCCTGAGTTCGGACAGTTGCTTCTGTATTTCCAGTACTTCGGTCAGATTCTTAGCCCGGCCGAGCAAATCCGTCAACTTTTTCTCCGAATCCTTCTTGATTTCCAGTCTGGTTTCCACATCGATGTATTCTTCCGTAACATCTTGGATGGAAGTCGATTTACTGTCCAGCTTCTTCACATCAGCCTTCATAAGGATGAGGTTCGTCAAACTGTCGTACTTGTCGGAAGGAACCCGTATGGTCAGATTGTACTCCAATTTAGATTTCGACCGAAAACAATTGTCGTCCGAAACCCATGCCCCACATTCCTTGGCTAGCCCACGCACCATTTTGTCCGTTACCTCCACATCCTTTGTCTGAAAATCAATTCGACCCTGCTTAATAAGTTTCCTGTCAAGGACCTGAACCTTAGTGACCGAACTCTTTGTTCCAATGTTATCAAACACGGCAGACCCGCTTTCAGCCTTCTTACAACCAAAAAGTACCGTTAAAACCAGTAGCATTACCCATAAATTCTTCATAATGTATTATTTATTTGAGTTTGATTCCTTCTAAAATACACCGATCACACCAATGCTCACGCGCAATCCGCTCCAATTGATATACCGTCTTTGGTTGTAAAAGTAAAGGTCAAGTTTGAATTTCTCGTAATACAGCGGTGTACACAGACTCAACGCACCACCTGCATTCAGTTCCACTCCAAGATGTCTGGTGAACATGTGCTGCACAAAAAACGAGGGTTCCGTATACAGCCCAAAACTATTCAAAACAAACGTTCCCATATCGTCATAAACAACAACCTCCGGATTATATAAACGGAGATGATCGCTCATTGTTATGTCCGAATACAAAAATGCCAGATTCATCGAAAAACCAGTCACCAAGCTCTGATTCAATACCGTAAAGGATTTTCCGTACGTCCTTTTATACACACCGATGTATTTGGCCACACAATTGATGTCCGATATGTAAAAACCAGAATAATCGGCCAAGGAAGACCTGGCACCCGTGGACATGATGCCGCCCATAATTCCGGAACTGCTTTTGGCTCGGTTGAATCCGAACTTGAACGAATAGTTCAGATATGGAGGGAAGGACGATGTCTTGATCAACGGCAACCCCAAGTTATCCAAAAGGGAATTCTGCAGATCTTTCAGGCTCAACATCATATAACTGCCATAGCCACCGTTCAGCGAAACCTCATAATCGTCATTCATCGATCGCAAACTCTTGGACTGACACCATACATTCAACGGCAGAAGCACCAAAATCAAGGTTATGATTTTCTTCATATTAATTCAGATAAGGCGACAAATCCACACTGGATGATCCTACAATCAAATGTTTGTTGAAGAGTCTGGCATTGTATTCATAAGCACCAGGCGACTTCAATCGAAACACTTCCTTCATCGTAGCAAGATCAACGAGGACGTAGTGCGCGGATGTGGTCAAAAGCATGAGATTGGATGCAGGGTCGACGTTGCAAAAGACACAGCCGTTCAGATATGCTGCATCGTACGTGCGAATGAGATTAAAATCAGGGCAACTCCGAATTTCATAATCGCCCATGCCCTGAATTATCAATTCCCTATCATTCAACGGATTACCATATACTCTGGATACAGAATCCCTGGAAACGGCCAATACCAATTTCGCATTCTGATGATCTGAGACATCGTACAAGTAGAAATCGTAGGCAGCCCTGCAACAAACATAATTGCCATCACTGGTCAGGTTGATCGCACCAATGAATATTCTGGTATATGTAAAAACGGAATCATCGTAGTGCGGGTGAAACGTAAACGAGCTCCAGGAGGCATCAGACCCCACATTCAAAATGGTGTATTGTTTGTTGTAGTAATACCCGACACTATTGTTGTTCGAAACCTGAATCTGTTCAGCATCCGACGGTATGGTCAGCGTTTTTTTCAAACTCAGATTTTCATCAAAAACACTGAGCGTTCCCCAGGATTTACCAACGATGACCGTACCTGCACTGTTGGAATACAAATCGTAATTCGAACCATAATACCCATTGCTGTCATCTTCGGGCAGAATCTTAAATTTCTCAATAGCCGGATAGCTGCGCTTTCTGCTTACAAAAAACTTTCCGCTGGATTTCGAGTAACAGATTTTATAGGCAGTCGTCGTACCCAAAACATGATACGTCGACGTTGAGTTCGACCATGCAAACTGATTGACTGATTTTGCCGAATAGCTGGTCAATTCATAAAAAAACCGTTGACCAGGCCTCGGTTGTACATCCTTATAGCTGAAACCAGTTCCCAGATATCGCTGAACACCACCGCAAGTCAGTTTATAGGTGAGCTTTACTGGACAAGGCGTCCAACTCACCAGGCAGCTATCCAGACTGATGTTCGTAATCGACAATGTTGGGAAAGGATAATCCACGCTGGTATTACCACCTATGTAATCGTTTTCATTAATTTGAAGGGAGAAATAATACGTTCGGCTTCCTCCATAATAAAGCGAGTCGGCAAAAAAAACTGTATCACCATGAACCTTCGAAAAGGGCACCGCATTACCGGAAAAAGAAACATGACCATTGGTCAAATCTGTGAAAGGTGGTTTTATATAATATAGTTCCACCAAACCATCCGCATTGACATGATTGGAAAATTTATAGTCAAAATTCTGCAGATCAATGTATTTCACTTTCCAGGTTTTTTGGCCAATGTAGTTTTCAGCCATCAACCGATCGGCAATACTACCCGAACCGGTCGACAAATAGCATTCGATGGTCAGGTCCAACCACTCCCCTGCATTGGAGGATCCAGGATCCAACGTGAAGCTTTGATTACTGGTGTAATAATTGTTGTCGTGACCCAAAAATTTGACGATGGTGGCATTGAATTTCAAGCCAAAGGTTTCAACATTGTACGAAAAATCGGTCGGTCCGAATAGGATGATGGAATCTTTGTCGACCGACAACGTAATGTCCATCTGGTGCCAGGGATCCGGTTGTACCACATCCACCTTCGATACCACATCGCATTCATAGATGCATGATTGAAAACAGGCACAGACACACAAAAAAGTGAACGAAATACGGATTCTATTCATACTTGGTGATTTCTTCCAAAACCTCATAAACGATCGGGCAGGTTTCAGCATTTTTTACAGACAAATTATAAATCTGATAAAACCGCTTTCTATCCGTATGCGGATATTCCCGGCATGCCTTGGGTCGCGAATCATAAATGGTACAATAATTATCATCTGCCAAAAAGGGGCATGGCATCGATTTGAACACCCTGTCGCCATCCTCATCCATCTTAAAATACAGTGCAACAACGTCTGAAAACTTCATATGCAACGCCTTCGCCATTCGTGCCAAATCCTTTTCTTGTATGCGAGGTCCCAGCTCTTTACAGCAACGGGCACACTGCAGACAATCAATGGCAGCCGAGTATTTAATGTGCAGCGCATGTACAACCAAGTCCATGCCTTCCAGCTTCTTCTTGTTCTTAGCTAAGTATCGCTTCCATTTTGGAGCAGCCTTTTCCGCCAATAGAGGTAACGAATTGTATTCTGTACGTTTTATCACGATGAGAAGTATCTGATTTTTAGACTTTCAATTCCTACAAAACGACATTTTCAAGTATCAATGCTGTTTTCTCATAAAGACTTTAGAAGTCGGTTTATAGAATGTTTAACACCCGGAGACAATGTATCGGTATATTGTTCTTGGGTCAACAACACAATTTCGTGTGATAATTCCGGATATTTTCGCGCAATCTTGATAATCAATTGAAAAGCATTCAAACGTACCGATGGTTGTTTATGAATCCTTTCCCAAACATCCAGACAACAATTAAAAATTCTACCTTCATCTTCTTCATTCAACTCCATATGATAAAGGATCTTGAACAATTCCCGCTGAACGTTCTCTTTCCGAGTCGGAAGAATGTCAATCATGGTTTTGACAGAACCTTGTACCCGATCATCATTCTTTTCCATACAGCTCCACAACAACCATGCTGCCCGCCAGGAATAAGGTGGCTTGTCTGAAACCGCTAATTGAATGGCTTCCTTAAAATCCTCCGGATGTTCCGCAATATATCGAATCATTCCATCTTTATATGAACTTGTCAGAATATGTTCCAGTGCTGTTTCCAAATTAAATAGTTGTGCTATACTTTGGTTTTCCGACCTAAAATAATAAAATCTCGTCCCTCATGCGTTAGCAACACTTCCATTTTAAAATGATTGAAAATCTCCTTTAAAACAGTCATATCAAAAACATGCTGATGCAAGGCCCTGTTTTCAGAATTCTTTAACGAACGTTCTCTGAATTGCTCTGAAGTGCCTGCATGTTTATCCATTTCCAAATCATGGAGTTCCATTATTTCTACCAAATGGGTCAAATCGTCTTCTTTCACCTTGTTCTTAAAATCACCGAGTAAATGAGAAAAAGTTGTAACCGGTCGTTTGTGGTCAAAGTTATATTCCTTATTCGGAAGTACAAGGAGCAATATACCGTCCTCATTTAAAACCCGAACCCACTCACCTACTGCCTTTAAAGGGTTAGCAACGTGTTCCAGACAATTGGACGAAATTAAAAACTCATATTTTGAACTTGCAATAAGGCTTAAATCGGATGCCTCCAAAACATATTGAAGTCCATTTTTAGTAGGGTAATATTGGTACTTTTGTCCACTTTGGATAGCACCTTCCCAAATGGTGGTATTAGAGAAATTACATCCGTCTAATTCTTGAACCAAATGATAGATCGGGAGAAATCCACCATCACGGAAAATTCGGCTCGGACCCCCTACTTCCAAACCGGATTTAGCGAAAAAAAAGGATTTAATAGAAGCAAAATCTGGCATTCGCTCTCTCGTCAGCCCATAATATGTCCTTTTGAATAAGAGGCCAAACCTTAAAACGAAGTTGGTAAATGGTTCGATTTTCATTCCTCAAAGCTACAAATTTTCTTTAATTTGCAATTTATTTTCTTAAAAGACCGGATATACCCAGTTTGGATAGACCCTTTTTAAGTTACTTCTAAAATTTCAAGCACGACACTTGTCTCTTTAATTGAAGCAGAAACTTTCAAACCTACCTTCATTAAAAAATCACCTGAATAAATTTGTCCGGATTCTTCAAATGATCGTCTCCTTTCAGACATCTTATTGATTTCTTCAACCTTATACGTTTTTTTAGGGTCGAGTCCTTGCAGTCTTACAAAATTGTAATTTGGATCAAACTGCGGGTGCAATGTATAAGAGAAAAGAACCGACTTTGTCTTCGCTTCATCCACATACATCAAGACTGCCCTACTTTCATCGTAGGGCGATATGAGTCGATACAAATTTCCCTGCCAAATGATTGGACTCAATCGTTTGTAATTTGCAACAGCCTCTTGACAATACTTCAATTCATTCTCTTTCAACTCATTCACTTTTATATCAAAACCAAGTTTGCCCATCATGGCCACATCCGTTTTGAATTTGATCGATTGATAACCCATGGATGTGACATGGTTACAAATTGAAAGTGCAGGGAAGAAATTCGAAAAACCCCATTGAATGAAAACCCGTTCGTATGGATCCGTGTTATCACTTGCCCAGAATTCGGTAAAATAGTTTAGGAAGCCATAATCGACCCTGCCACCGCCACCTGCACAAAGCATCATGGGTAGATTCGGATATTTGCTTTTGATTCTGTCCAAGACTTTGTACAAACCAAGCGTATAGTCAATATACAAATGTGATTGTTGATTTTTCAAATAAGTTGAATACGCACTAGTCATCATGCGGTTGCAATCCCACTTAAAGAATGCAACACCTGAACCCGTTTGCATAATATCGTCTACAACCTTGAAGACGAAATCCTGTACCTGCGGATTACATAAGTCAAGGACCAATTGTGTACGATACAGCGTTTGAGGCCTATTGGGCAAGCTTAAAACCCAATCCGGATGTTTTTCATACAATTCGCTTTTTGCATTCACCATTTCCGGTTCAATCCAAATGCCGAATTTTATTCCAGATTTGGTCGCTTCTTCTGTCAGGAAACCTAGCCCGTTCGGTAGCTTTGCCTTTGTCGCTTGCCAATCGCCCAGTCCAGAGGTAGAACCACTTCTCGGGTATTTATTTCCAAACCAGCCATCGTCCAGCAAAAACATGTCAACACCCAATGTTTTGGCATTGGAGAACATGTCAGTCAATTTCTTCTCATCAAAATTAAAATAGGTTGTTTCCCAATTATTCAGCAAAGTAAGGCGTGATTTTTGGCCATCTTTAAGACCATATTTTCTGGCCCATGCATGCAAATTCCTGCTGGCCTGACCCTTGCCATTACTAGAAAATGTATAGATGGATACCGGAGTCGAAAAGATCTTACCCGGCGAAAGGCTATATTCGGAAGCAAACGGGTTTATACCAGTAGCTATTCGAAGCGCATGATTGTTGTCCACTTCAAAAGCAAACCTGAAATCTCCCGACCAAGCAATCGTTCCAGCAATGATTTCACCCGTGTTCTCCTCCGCTTTTGCGTTTAAAGAGAGAAAAAAAGTTGGAGTTGCAAACATAGCGGTCCTCACACCTAATTTTGAGTCGATCACCTTGGTGCCCCGTGTAAGCGCACTCTCTTCCATTCGCGCTTCCTCTGCACAATCGCTGTAAAATTGAGTCAACCAATAGGCGGAAGCTTCAAAATGCAACATCGAAGATGCAAAATTGTAAAGCATCACCTCTTTCTTTTCCTGATGTTGAATCTCAGTCCACATTTCAATCACATCTTCTTTAAAAAATGCTTTGTAATGCAGTATAACATCAACCGGGTATTGAGGGTCTTTTAATTTGATGATGGTTTCGGTGATGTCATCATTGATTTTCAGGCTATTTTGACTCTGGAATACTAATTCCAACGACGGGTTTCCATCGTTGTGAGTCATCCGAATGGCCGGTTCAAACAAGTTGTCTGTCCCGAAAGTCGGATAAGCAGGATGGCGTAAATCGATCTGTGGGTTTCCGTCATTTACCGTAAACTTTTTTGTGTTTTCCCTTGATAGGGCATCGTAGTCGGAACTGTTTACCAACTTGGTACCCATATACGTCTGATATAGCAGTTGATTTTTCCCGACTTTCAACACCAAAGCCGTGTTTTCGGTTTCTATCCGAATCATAGGGCTTTCTTGTGCACAAATGGTGGAACACAAGGTTGCAAGTAGTATAAAAAGTAATGCTCGATTCATTTTTGTGCTTTTATAGGATAAAAACAAGACTGTAAGGCCATTGATAAGAATCAAAAGTCCAATTAGCCAGCGAAAGTATGAAAAACAATCGCCATAAAGTGTCAGAATAGTCGCAATAAATAGTAAAATGCTACTAAAAACGTCACGAGTCTACAGTCCTTTTTGTGGATTGAATAGCACATCTATCAAGCACCTTCCAATTTTCATCGTGTTATTTGAATTTCCAAACTTTGCCACAATCAAAGCACGAATAATTCAACCGAAATATTGGGAAAAATGCACCAAGCACTAAATAAACACCTATAGTCAGATAGTCTACCTTTTTACTTTTACCAATGTTTTCAGATTGACAGAAGGGACATTGTTTTTTATTTGTCGATTCCAATACAACAACCGTTTCAGTCGGTTTCCAGCTTTCAATGCCTGTATAACCACCATTTTTCAAGATGGACGTCGCGTTTTCAATGTCTTCCGACTTGACTTGAAGTTTGACGCCACCAATGGCATTTGAATAAAAATTCTGTACCTGAACAGTTAGCTCGTCCTTCAAAATTGATTCCACACCCTCCGATTCTAGAAATCCTTGAGCGATATGCGCATCTTGCGGATAAGTGAATGTGATAATTGTTTCCCAGTTTTCCATCATCTATAAATATATTTATCCATAAAATCACTATAAGACTTAAAAACAAATGCCCATGCCTCCTTGCTGATTTTTGCCTCTGGAACTAGAACTTCAAAAGCGTGAAAACAACCTTTGAACACTTTAAAATCCACAGGTACACCTGCTTTTCTTAAATTTTCAATATATTCAATTGTTTCATCCCTAAAGGGTTCCATATCTCCGACAAAAGTAATTGTAGGTGGAAGTTTTGAATAATCAGTAGCTCTTGCTGCCGCAGCATATGGTGGAATTTCTTCATTCTTTTCTTTCAAACCCTTTAAATATTGACTCCAAGCATACTTATTGGCAATTGAATTCCATACCGGAGCATTATTATTGGTTGCAGATTGGGTGTTCTGTCGATCGTCAATCATTGGGTAAATAGGCATTTGAAAAGCAATCTTTACATCTTGAGTATCCGTTGCCTTCAACGTAACAGCTGCTGCAAGTCCACCGCCGGCACTGTGACCCGCCACAATGAATTTATTGGGAATAACTCCAAGCATTTCAGCATTTTCTTTCATCCATAATAAAGTATCGTAACAATCATCAAAAGCGGCAGGATATGGAGTGTCCAATGCTCTCCGGTAATCCGGAGCGACCATGACACAAGGTTCAGCAATAATAAATCTCTTTGTAAGATTTAAATAAGAATCAGGTGAACCCATCATATATCCTCCACCGTGAATATAAAGCATTCCAGGTAGTTTTTCCGAATTGTTTAAAGGTTTAAATATTCGCACACGGATATCAGGTCCTCCGTTTCTACTAGGTATATATTGTTCTTCGCAGTTTAATTCAGAAATTGTGGCACCTTCAATTTTGTCTCCAAACATGTTGATCAGGTTTACTGCCCAAGTTTTACTCATGATGAATGCCGAAAATTTTAACGGCCAGTATTTCCACTGAAGTTCTTGATTGAGCATTTTCTTTGTCACTTTCATGATTTCGCCTACTTTAAAAATGAGTTTTTTATCGGACAGTGTAATGTGGTCTTATCGTACCTATTTCATAAAGGAATCAGATACGCTGCAATGATGTGACTTACCAAACCAAGCAACACAAAAACGTGGAATATCGTATGAACAAACTCACGTTTGGCTAAAGCGTAGAAAAACGAACCGACAATATAAAAAATACCTCCAGCTCCCATCCAATATAAAACAGCAACGCAATTTCTTGACAAAGCAATCTCTATCAGTGGTTTGATAGCAATTAACATGGACAAACCCATGAGTACGTATGAAGCTGTTTTGAGGTTGCTATTCGCTTTGAGTGTCCCAAAATTTATGCCAATACCAATTAACGCAAAAAACCAAACCAATGCAAAAAGACCCCATCCCCAAAAACCTTCGTTCCGCAACAAAATCAAAGTGATTGGTGAAGAACTTGCTGCAATAAGCACATAAATGCTCCCGTGGTCAAAATGACGCAGAAATGCTTTTGTTTTAGTATTCTGCACGTAATGGTAAATCGTGGACGACAGCATACAAACCAACATGCCAAACCCATATATGGAATTCGCCACAACAGCCCACCCATTATCAGCTACAATAGATTTATGCAACAACACGACTGTGGCTGCAGCAGCTATAAGTACTCCAAAGGCATGAGTCAGATAATTCGCCTTTTCTTCACGTTTGCTGTATGATTTAATGTATTCCATCACCTTACTTTTGAAAACCGTAACCTCCATGCTAAAAATAGAACCAAGAACAAGGCACAAGCCGTTGTAATGAAAATGTATCTGAATGGATTAACGGTAACAACCGAACCCAATAATAAACCAAAGAAAGCAGAACCAATAAGTTGTCCAGAACTTGTAAATATGGTAAGCATCCCTTGAGAAATGGCCCTATCCTCAGGCTTAGTGGTATTTAACATGATATAACGCAACGAACTACCTGCAAGGATCGATAGTCCCAAACCAATAAACACACCGCTTGTATAATATAAAAACAAGTCATTTCCACTTACCGCCAAAATGGAAAAACCGATAAGATTCAATACTATACCAAGTATTAATATGGGTTTCACACCGTATTTGTCAATTAGTTTTCCAAAAATGGGTGATCCTATGGCCGTTGCCAATACAAAAGGAATGAGCATGAAACTTGCTGTAGATGATGATACAGAAAATGTAAGCACCGAATATTTGGGAATAAAAACAAAACATGCTTGAACCAATCCACTAACCATCGCGATAATCCCTGTAATGACAATGGTAGGATTTCTAAAGAAACCAAGCTTGATGATTGGATTTGGATTTCGCCTTTCACTAAAGAATAAAAGTATGGCCGAAACCAGGGAAATGCCAGCAGCTATCCATATCCACTTATTACCATAGTCACCCGATTCGCTGATTCTGAAATTATTGATGCTGAACGTAAATCCAGCTAAGCATAAACCTAAAAAAAGGATGCCTTTCCAGTCAATTTTAGCACTTTCGGACACGATATAATTGGGTAAAAGTCTATAACTGTAGAATATCAAACCTGCTGAAATTGGCAAATTAATCAGAAACAAAACATTCCAGGAAAAATAGTTTAGAATAATTCCTGCCATAAATGGTCCTATCATAAAGGCAATGCCAAAAACTGCTCCAAGCAGCCCCAGCAACTGCCCTCTTTTTTCTTTAGGATACAAATCACCAATTACTGCTGAAGCCACCGGGAATATGCCACTAGCACCAAAACCCTGAATGGCTCTGCCAAGAAGAAGGTAATCGTAGGAATTGGTTAGCGAGACAACCAATGAGCCTAAGGCAAAAATCAATATGGAAATGATATAAATTCTTCTTCGTCCATATTTATCCGATAATCTTGCAAATAATGAAATACCAACCAGATTAAAAAGCACATAAATCGAAAATATCCAACTTGAATATTGACTGGAAATCTTCAGCAATTTTTCTATGGATGGGATTGCTGGGCCTACAATTGAAATATCCAATGCGCCCATTAAAACACCAACGAATAGCAACGGCATAATGCCACGTGTTCCTTTATTCTCCATATTGACTTTTCATTTATTTCAATTGTCTTCTCTAATCGTATAAACCCTTACCCATAAGAATTTGCTGCACTTGTTTTTCAACCCTCGACGCTCGAGTTTTAGATAGCTTGGGTTCAGAAAAATAGAGATTGTATGCTCTTTGACGTCCCGGAGTCAAAGCCTCAAAAGCAGTTTTCAAGCCAGGGATTTCATCCAATTTGTTTTGAAATTCCTCAGGAATGATAAGCTCTACAGGTTTTTTAAAACGCACTTTCAAACCCGCTTTTTCCACTTCGATGGCTTCAAGAATATAAGCTTTCAGTGTGGATTCCAACTTCACAATTTCCCCGACATTGGTGAACCGTATCTGGCGTCCCGCCTGTACATTCTCTGTTTGTTGGATTAGAATCCCATTGGCATCCCTCAATAAGGATCCTTTGATAAATAATAACGCACAGTATTCTTTAAAGGCATGTATTAAAACGATGTTACTCTTCTGAAAAGTGTAACACGGAACGCCCCATTTTAATTCCTCGGTCAACATACAGTCATTAACGATCATTCTCAATGTCTCCAATTCTTCCTGCCACTTTTGGGCCTTTTTAAAGAATAAATCAACCTTTTGATTCAACATTATAGGTTTTTTTGAAATTTATTAAACCTCCCCGCCTCAAGTAGCGGGGAATCCTCGATTCCGGCAAGGAAAAAAGTTAATGCGTTAACCCCGCCGCAAACAGCGGGGAATGCACGCCCGGAATTCAAGTTCAAGGTACAATTTAAATACATAACAATAGTCGCATGCTAAAGGTTTTTTTGATGGCAGAGTTATTGACAAAGCTGTTGCCTTTTGATTCCCTTTCAATGAAGCGATATCATTGCCAAGAAGCGTAATTACTTAAATTATTTTACTACGATTGTTTTTTCCTGCTTTACGTTTTCAGATGAATTTCCCATCATCAATCTAATCATCGTAGTTTCAACTTTCTATTGTTGATTTTGTACGTCCCAATAAGTTTCCATTCCCCTTTTTACAACACAGCAAGTTACAAATCCGCAAGTTGGATGCTTTTCTTTGAAGTCCTTACCACAGCAACCAGGACAAGCGGATGCTCCATTTGTATGAAATCTGGGACACAGTCCACAATCAATTCCACAACAACCAATAGTGTTTTCTTTTTTCAAAAACAGAAACATACAAGATGTAGGGTCCAAACAATTTGTCTATCGGGTAGCCAGACCAAGTGCGCAATCAGGCGCAAGTAGTTTTAGCAGTAGAGCATTTTAATCAGTAGTTGTCAGACAATTTTGACTTTTCAATACTAATCTCATACAGTTTATCCTTCAATTCATGATAATCATCACCAGTAAGCCATGGAAGATTATAGGTCTTGACATAATCAGAATAATGTACTTGTAACTCCTTATTTTTCAATAGAATGTAGTTAACTTTATTTAAATCAATTACAATATCACGATGATATGACTTTACAATCTCCAACGTATCATTCGTCACTTTAATGCTATAAATAGTTTTAAAGAACTCTAAACCGACAAGACCATATACAATTGAAAAAATGCCGATTGATAGTAGTACAATATCACGAAACTGATAGACAATCAACACAATTATCGTCAATATTATACCAAATACAGAATTAGTTATCCTCGAAGACCGACTTTGAACTTTCCGTTCATTCTTTGCTATTTGAAGTTCTTTATATTCCATTTTGAAAATTTTAATGTGTTTATAATATGCGCCTCTTGCCTTGCTGCTAAGGGATTGTCAGACCGCGTGTGCCTTCAGGCGCATGTGGATAGGGTAATGTTAGTGGCAGCCATTATTTCTAAAGTTCTATTCTTTTGAAGTGATAAGATATTTCAGGAATAATCCTATCGTGTTAAAAGTGAGATTACTAATGACAGCTGAAAGTATCAACCACCCTCGCTTTATCTGACTATAAAATCCTTGGGTAAAGTTCTATCGCTTATGGATTATGCCTCAATTAAATTACTCCATAATTACCACCTTTGTTGCTCTATTACCATTTCTGACAAGTTCTATTAAAAAGTTTCAGAAAATTCAGTATAGGTTATTGTATTTTTTCTTCATTAAATAACCGCTGCAATATGGTTTGCGTTATCTACTTCACGTTCTCAAGGCAAATGGATCAATCATAACCAAGAAAGACGAACTTCATAGTCTTGAAGGTTGCATTTCTATGCCATGACTTGCAATACATGATTCTCGTCTTTCGTTCAATGAGTTCCAGTTTGAAGCTCCCAAAGCGTGTTTTGAAGGTGACCAGGACATTTTCCACTTCTCTCAGGCTTTTGCAGTGAAACTTGGTTCAGAACATACCAATGACCGCTAACGGGTATCCAGACTGCGTGCACCTTAAGGCGCATATGGTTTGGGTGGAGTAGCTTCGTCTTTTTTAATCTTTTGGAGTTGCTGTTTCGGTATCAATAGTCACTCGTTTCTTTCGGCTTAAAAGCACATTTAAAAGTGTCATTAATCCCGCGCCCATTAAAATTCCCGAAAAGAAACTCACTAGGCCCTCATCAAGACTTGTATTGGAATCCTCCACCAACATTTGAATCAATATTGATGCTAAAATCAGCAGCAATGATAAAGTAATAATTCTAGTCTTCGTCATAACTCATAATTTTAATTAACAACTAACATCATATACAATTAATATCTGGAATATCAATAATACTCCGTCGAAACTCTCGCTTCATGGTGAAGCCATTTCTTTATTGACCAATCAGAAATCTGGCGTGAACCCGGTAATTAATCTAACGTATGAATATCCAATATCGGCCGTATGGAAATTTGTTCATATCGGCAGTAATTCTAATATCCTAATCAATAAAAATCGCCCCAACTATCCCAATACCCGCACCAAGAATTAATGAGAATATTGACATCGGAATCATGGCTTTTCGATCTTTGGAGAATACAATTATCATCACCGGTATGGATATCAGAAGGGATATGCCTGCACCCTTAATCCAAGGTGCGATATTAACATTGACAAATGGGATGATCAGACCTAAAACAAAGTAATGCACAAACGCGGAAAGACAACTTGTTTTGTCTAACTTCTGAATAATCATCGGGACTACATCAATCGTACCCGCCACCAGTCCAATTAGGATTGCAATCAAAAGGTCGTCCATTTTATCTACTTTTATATGGTTAATGGTAAATTGTATGAGCAGTGGCAGATTTTGTGGTACATTCTATCAAACGATTATGAATTGGGTATGTTGATTATAATATTCTTAGTGAAAAAGTATGAACTACAAAATGCAGCTACAATGGTAATAATTAATGATATTCCGAAAAATGCCATACTTATGTCTTCAGGTATTTGAAATTGCTTGGGGATGAGTATTAATAAGGGTAAGAATAATGAGAAGAACCCAAACCAGATTGAAAGATGAGCAAAAACTGACTTTTTCATTTTAATGATTTTTATTAAACATTATCACAAAATTCTGTCATTATTCTTTCTTCTTTATCATCTTTATTATGGACTCAAGAAGTGCATCCTTTGTCGTAAAGTCCTTTTTAATAGTTTTTATTTCAATATCAGGCTCAACACCGCTACCTTCAATCAGTCTTCCATCCAACGTGTAAGCTTGCCATGAAGGCAAGTTGATGATTACACCATTGGATAAAGTGTGGGGAATTGGATTACCGGAACTTCCATACGTCTTCATTCCAACCACTTTTGCATTTGGTACTTGTTTCATCATTAGAATAAATGATTCGTTGCTGCTGAATACAGATGGACCTGATAATACATAAATGTTCCCGGAGTAATTCATTTGTTTTGCAGATGGTTCTAAAGTTTTTGTATACACATTATCAAACAGCCCAGTCTTCTCATTGAAATATTTAACTTTTTCGTAGGGTGTTGATTCCTTTATAAAGCGTGATGCGAAATCTTTAGCAAATGCCTCATTTCCGCCAGAATTAGAACGAACATCCACGATGAGGTTAGGCAACTTGGATAAATTCTCTAGAATTTCATCAAATGAGGCTTCAATACCTGTGGTATCACCAAATGTTTTGTATTTGAGCGTATTAGGATCAGAAGTCCAACTACCGATTGAAATGTAACCAATGCTATCAATAATACCTGCAAAATTGGAGGTCACACCGCTTACTTTAATATCCTTCAAGATACCGTAAACAGCCTTATAATTGTAATTATTCTCCACAGCATTAAGATATTTTGTTCCAATTAGCTGACCATCAGATACAATTGACAGGTGAGGATCTTCTGCCATTCGCAACATCTTAACCAACTTAATGGCAAATTCTGAGTTAGATCTGGCATTTTCTAATTCGTTTCTGTTTTTTCTTATAATAACATTCCAGTCTATCCCTTTCATGGATGCGTATGAATATTCCTTTGGAAAAAATTTCTGAAACTCCAGAAAAGCTTTCTTGTTAAGATTTGAATTTTGATTTGGCGAAATATTTTTATCAGGTTTTGTCTGAAATAACAATTCTTGTTGATTCAGTATTACTCCAAAAGTGCTTGCAAATCTCATCGGAAACCTATTGTTGAGAATAAGTGAGTAGCGTTTGTTTGGATAAAGTCTAACAGGAAGAGAAAGTGTTCTTGCATCAATCCATTTTGGTTTCCCGTTAAGTTCCGGAAAGTTTAAGGTTTTACCAAAAGTCATATCACTACTCATATCTTGGTCAAATCTGAAAAGAATATCGATTGCACCTGTATCCACATTGCAATCTCCAAAGTCTGGGACTGTACTTACTAATTTGGGAACTGTAGGCAAATTCTGTGCATAGGACATCGAATAAATCAAAGTTGCAAATACAATGTTTAGGATTGTTCTCTTCATCATGTTAATCAATTTGTAAAATATAAGGTGCTCTTTTTATTGTTGCCGCTAACGGGTAGCTACCGCGTGCGCCTTCCGACGCACGTGGTTTGGGTGGTTTTATGGGCTTTGTTTTTTTATTTCTCGTCCAGAGACTGAACGGTAATTCAAAACTCTGCATCCTATTCAATTTATTTATTGGTGAATCCTTCACTCTCAAAGTGAATTCTAAAGCATCTCAGATGTCAGAATCATAAAACACATACACGAAGTTTATATCTTCAAATATACAAAATTTGCAATAGCTTTCAATGGCCGGTTCCAGCATAACATATACACTAAACAATAGAGTCATTAGTCGATATGAATATTGACTTATAGATTCTATACAAGTTACCACGATATGGACACTTTTGTTCGGTAAGCAATTCGAAATATTTTGTTTTATTAACCGCATCCAAATTTGCATCACCATAGCAAATTAGATACTTTTCTCGTTCTAAGTGCAATATTGCTTTATTTTGTTTAAAAATAGAATTTACTACTTCTGAATAAATATCAGGATCAAATGGATTAAACATGAAATATATGTCAAATTCAGCATACCTTTCAAAGTCACGAGCATCTATTTTTGTTGATTTAACATGTTCGTTGTACTCTAATATCTTTATATTTTTTTGCGCAATTGTGTGAAGGAACTCCTCATATTCAATTCCTTCTGATCTTTCACAACCTAATTCATAAGCATAACAAATCACCCCTCCCTTTCCGCTTCCAATATCAAGAAATGATAATTTTCTATATGGAATTTTGCTCAATATATTTTTCAATGCCTTTTTCGAAGTTAGGGCGTAACCATGATTTCCTTCAAGAGTTATTCCTCTTTTTTTAGCCCTTATTGAAAAATCAAGCCCTCGTGGAAATTCCCAAAATAAATAGTGATATAAATATTCTAATAATCTCACATATCGCAATAGCATAGTCTTCATGGTATTAATTGTTTTAAAGATATTTAAAAACTCATACTTTGTGGGAGGAATTATAGTGTTTGTATATTCCGAATAATTTTTCCCCCAAATCCGTGAATCTCGTGAAATAAAGGTTATAAAACTATTCAATTAGAATATTTGAATCTTTTACTATATGTGAAAAGAATAAATATACAATAGTCGCAATAAAGCACACTAATCAAATACTTCTTTATTGCATTGAAGATGAAACAGAGGACATTGAATCCAGCAGAAATCTTATTTAAATGCTCAACTTGAGTTGAGCGTTGCACTACTTTTGAGACCCTTTCTTTTTTTTGATATAATTTTGCAGGAACCAAAACTTGCGGACTCTAAAATTCTGACTAACGGGTAGCAAGTGTGCCTTCAGGCGCATGTGGTTTGGATGGTGTTAGCGGCAGGCATTTTTTATTCAAATAATTCGTAGTTGGTACTTCTACCCCCCGATGCTTCCTTTCTAAGAATCATTTTTTTTATCAAATCCTGAATGTCCCTAACAGCAGTATCCTGTGAACACTTGGCTATCTTCGCCCATTTTGAGGATGTCAGTTTTCCATCGAAACCATCCAGCATCTTATTGATCATCAATCGTTGACGCTCGTTCAAAACTGTTGTCGAGTACTGATCCCAAAAGTGAGCCTTGAATAATACCTTTGCAAGTATCGTATCGGATGAAATCAATGCATCCATCAAACAACTAAGAAACCAAGACAGCCAATTAGTGATATCAAGTCCTCCTTTTTGAGTGCTTTCCAAAATATCGTAATATGACTTCCTTTCCTTTCTGATCTGGGAAGACATGCTGTAGAATCGTTGGGTACTTCCATCGGCACGAGCAAGCAACAAATCGGTCAAGGCGCGGCCAATCCTACCATTACCATCCTCAAAAGGATGAAGGGTCACAAACCACAAATGAGCGATGGCTGACTTTATTACTGGCTCCAAATCCGTTTTGGAATTAAACCAATCCATGAATAGAGCCATCTCTATCGGAATAACGGACGAATCCAGTGCCTGGTAATGGACCCTCTCCTTTCCCATCGCACCAGATATCACCTGCATTGGTCCGGTAGAATCAACACGCCATGAGCCGACAGTAATTTTATATAAACCACTGCGTCCGGTAGGAAATAATGCAGAATGCCAACTGAACAATCGATCTGAAGATATCGGCTCAATACAATTCCTGGTGGCATCCATTATCAAATCTACGATGCCATCTATGCTTCGATCGGAATTATCAAGCGCACCAATATCCAAACCTAGGCGCTTTGCCACCGATGAACGAACTTGATCCGGGTTTAGAATCTCACCCTCAATCTCGGTTGATTTAATCACATCGAGCGTCAGTGTTTCCAATACGGCCTCATTCCTAAGGTTGAAGCCTATGGCCTCCATCTTGCCTATTATCCTACCCTGCAGATTCCTTACACTACTTAGGGTGGAAAGCAATCGATCATTATCCCAGGTAAAATTGGGCCAGTCAACGTTCTGATATATACACATCATATTCTACGCATTATTTGCGGCAAATATAATCAAAATTCTACGCAAATCAAAATATTCTACGCAATATTTGCGATGAATATCCGGTATAAACTACGTATGTGCGCTTTTATGCTTGTCCCTAACGGGTAGCCAGTTCCGCGTGCGCCTTCAGGCGCATGTGGTTTGGGTGGTGTTAGGCGGCGTGTTTTTTTATTACAAGAATGTCAAACCTATCTTCCGATCTAATCCCTTTTCAAAAATCCTTATCAATGTCGACAGTTGAATATTTCCCTTAGCATTCTCAATCTTAGAGATATAGCTCTTTTTCGTGCCAGTCTTATCAGCCAATTGTTCTTGAGTAAGATTAGCCTCATGTCTAGCCTCTTTAAGCATTTCACTTACGATGAACATTTGGGCTCGTTCATCATATTCATTGCGACTATCAGTCCCAATCTTACCATACTCCCTGTCTAAAAGTTCATCGAAATTCCTAATGTTTTTATAGTCTTTCATCTTCTTTATTTTTTTGATCTAAAATACTCTTCCTTCAATCTCATGGCTCGGTCAATTTCATCTTTTGAAGTTTTTTGAGTCTTCTTCTGGAATCCGTTGAAAAGAACAACCAACTGTCCTTGGTCAAAACAACAAAATATCCGATAAATGTTTGATTGGCACTCCACTCGTATTTCAAATAATCCGTCATATCCTGTCATCGGAGCAAGAAACTTTACCGGAAATCTATCAACCTGTCTTATCAAATCAAAAACATAATTTACCTTTTCCTTTACCTTGTCTCCAAGGTCTTTATAGAAATCTATAAAAGAATCTCCGTGTAAAATTATCTGTCTTGCCATAAAATAAAGTTATCCCCAAAGATAACACTTAATTTCTAATGTTATCTCAAAAATGAACGGAAAATGTTGTGTGCCGGATTTTATTGTGCCGCCTAACGGGTAGCCAGACCGCATACGCCTTTTTTGGCGTATGTGCTTTGGGTGGTGTTAGCCCTAGTCGTTATTTTCTTATTCAGTTCTACATAAGCCAGTTATAAGCACTGGCCATGACTTTCCGATTGTTGTTCCAGCTGCAATCTCTACGTATCAGCACTGGCCCCCCTCGGCGAAGCCATTTCTTTATGTGTTGGTGGTACAACAAATTTACCATATCGGGGGAGTTATCCAATTCTAATTGGTGGCTCCCTTTTGAGTGCTGGCTGGTTTCTATAATTTTAGTTGGACTGTAGTGATATTATATCAATTATTCAGTGGACCCGATGTAATATCACGTGAGTTTCTATTTCAGATGTTTCCGAAAGTCTATCATACCCTTGAATCGACGATCGAGGGTGGAGACAGGGGTTACATTTACGGATTTCACTCTCGGTTGCTTAGAAGAGGCTATAAACGATCTTCCTGAAATGTGGTTGACAGCCTGTGCCAGACAAGCATCATTCATGTCCCCCCAAGGCAACCAGAAAGAGTCGTAGGCTAATACTCCGGGATATTTAGTAATTCCAGGAGTCATTCCGGCATAATAGCCGCCTTCCATATTTGCATTTACCGTTTCGAACGAAACAGCGTAAAGATCATATCCTTCTTTAGTAGTTGTTTGTTTTTCGGTATATCCTATCGGCGTAGACCAGAAACCACAGGGTTTACCATAAGTAGTCTGACCAATTAAAAATAAATTGCTTGTATAATAAGGCCGCAAATTATTAATAAGTAACTCAGATGCAGAAGCAGTACCTCCACTCACAATAAAATAGATTGCCGTAGGCTGAAAGGTATTTGATTTTGCAAAATTGACGGTGAGATTTTCATTCTGGCTGACAAAGAATTGCGTTAAGTCCATATTCATTTTATAAGTATACATCATTTTACCATTTGCATCCGAAGGAGCAAGCATACTACTTAGTTTCTCGCAGGTTTCTACAGATCCACCACCATTATAACGCAGGTCAACGATTAAGTCCTTAACATCGTTGGCTTGAAAATTCTCGATGGTATTTGTCAGCTCCGTTTGTGAACTTTCGCCTAAGAACTGATTAAAGACTACATATCCCACGTTCTTTGTTCCCACCTCAAGTACAGCATCGTATAACACGCTGTTGATAGTATAGGAACCCACATTAAGGGAAGTGGTAAAAGTAGTTCCATCGGGCTTTTTAAATCCAAAAGATGCCGAGCTGGAGTTGAAAAGAGCATTCACCAAATTGATGTAACCTACTGAAGTAGAAACTAGATAACCATCACTAGTAACCTCGGGGTGAACCGCATAGCTGCCATTGACACTTACAATTTCATATGTACGTGCCACACCTGCCACACCTGCCGGAGAGTTTTTGTAGACATAGGTCACAAAAAAAGATACCTGATTTGAAGAATTGTAAGCAGCAGTTACCATAAAACCATAATCTCCACTGGCAGTTCCCTGAGTTATTTCACCACTTAAATTGCCTATCTTGTCTAAAAAGCTATAGTGATCAATAGCCTGCCCTGTCTCGGAATTTATCTTTAAACCCGAAAGGTACTCAAGCGCTTTTTCGGCTGTGGGATATTTTGTAGCATCAAGTGTGACAGGTAACACATCATTCCATAAATAAACAGCTTGCATAGCCGAGAATACCTCCGAAGTCCATTTCTGTTCCTGAGTTAAATCGGGTGTCACTTCTTCATCATCCTTCTTACAGGAATAAAAAACAAATAAGAAAAGGAAGGGAAACAATATCCCTACTCTGAATTTCGAAAGTTTGCTTTGCATAGGTATATAATTAGGGTTCGCTGAATAATTCAAATCAGCCCCAAATTTCTTTGGGCTGGCATGAATGTTATTATTATTTCTTCTCTCATTTTCATCACATTAGCAAAAAGCCACTTCAGTATAGAGCTAGGGAAATCCCTGGTATAACGGATCACTTTCATTACAAATATGATGGCTGCTATCCAACTCCTTGAGGTCGAGGATAGTTTGGCTCGGATTTGATGAAGATTGTAACCATTCTTGCCTTGTCCGAACTTTCCTTCAATCTGATTGTGATTCTTGACAACTCTCCAATCCTTAAATCTAAGAAATTCAAAGCAAAAATCAAAGAATGGAAAGAATAAAACGTTTTAATTTTCTTCTTGCCACCCTATTCTCCTGAGTTAAACCTGATAGAAATATTATGGAAAAGAATCAAGTATCAGTGGATACCTTTTGATGCCTATCTCAGTTTTCAAAATCTCAAAGAACGCTTGTCATTTGTGCTCAACAATGACGGCAATCAATACGACATTATATTTTAGACACCACTTAACTTGTATATAAAAAATCACCTACATGAAAATATCACCCAAATCATCTTTTTCGTAACTCTTCACTTACCAAGACCGCATTTTCTTTCTCTTTCTCAACCAATTGTAGGAACTAAGATATACCGATTCCACGATTCTGACTAACGGTAAAAAACAATCATTGATTATCAAGTGGTTACAAAACTCAAATCTTCGCTTGTCACACCGTATTTTTCTATCTGTCTTCGGATCCTTTTGACTACTCCGAGTTTTCTTTTTTCATCTAGGTACATGTACCCTTCGGGATTCTTGTAAGGTATGCCTTTGACAACCATATTCCAAATGATCACCGCCAATTTGCGGGCCGTCGCACTGATGGCAGAAACCCTGCCCTTCCGAAAATTGATCCGCTTGAAGAAATCGGAAAGCGGTGTTGAATCCTTAAGATTGCCTATCGCATTGGCGGCACTCCTAAGTGCTGTCTTCAAACGGTTGCTGCCCTTGGGAATCCGACTTGAAAGAACTTTGCCCCCACTGATCTTGTTGTTGGGAGCAAGCCTGAGCCAGCTGGTGAAATGCTTGGCCGAAGGGAACTGTCGAATCCCATCCAGACCGACCTCGCTCATCAAGAACAATATCGTAGCATGGCTCAGACCCTCTATGGACATAAGATCCACACCCTCAAAATATTGATAAGAGAAAAGATTCAGGTCGATGTTCTTTGGGGCATTCTTGTTGACCTTCTTGTATGGCTTCTTATCTATGAAATGTTGTTTCTTGTCCGGATCATTGTCGATCGAGTCGGTCAGCATCTTCTCAATCTCCACATCACATTGCTGTAACTTTGACTGAAACATCTCGTACATTTCAAGTTCCTGTTGCAGCGCGAAAAGAAAATCCTTGCGACCATTCGTCTGAAGGGCCTTGGCTATCTCCTCAGCTGACGCGC
>Ga0209125_1000954_pt1 | contig 31438 bp, 31 predicted proteins | sample BarGraIncub1131A_FD_184503 | JGI IMG/M metagenome (GOLD analysis project Ga0209125, IMG submission 184503) | Arctic peat soil microbial communities from Barrow, Alaska - Barrow Graham LP Incubations 11-31A (SPAdes) (version 2) | ecosystem: Environmental > Terrestrial > Soil > Wetlands > Peat... | reverse complement strand
GCAGCAATTCGATGTCAGCGATTTCGGCATAGTCTTCCATGTATTCCTTGGTCAGGGAGAAGGAGAAGCTGGAGTGGTGCGTTCCACCGGCAGTAATCCAGGCACCGGCACCCACTTCGAAGTTGGGCATCGGGATCCAGAGTGCGCAGGCAACCGGCAGTTTGGGCAGGTCTTTGGGTTTGATCACTTCAACGTCGCTGCAAATCATGCGGAAACGGTTGCCCATATCCACAATGGTGCAAGCGATACCGTCACCTTCGTGGGCCTGGAATACCAGACGGGCACAGGTACCAGCGTCACCGATGCCGAGGAAATGAACTTCCACGCGGGGTTTCTTGGCAGCGATTTCAGGGCTGATTTCGAGCATGTGCGCCTGAAGGATGGAGCTCTTGGCACCGTCAAAGTTCAGGGTGTAGTCTTCGAGGAAAGAACAGCCACCGGGCAGGCCTTGAGCCATCACCCACATGGTGCGGCAGATGGCAGCGGTTTTCCAGTCACCTTCGGCACCGAAACCGTACCCTTCGGCCATCAGACGCTGAGAAGCGAAGCCCATCAGCTGGGTCATCCCTTCCAGTTCATCGAAGCTGGTGGTGAACGCTTTGGCACCCTTTGCTTCGAGGAAGCGACGTAGGCCGATTTCCTGAGCAGCTGCATTGCGAACAACTTGGTGATCCTTGCCACCCTTGGCAGCATTGTCAGCAAAGTCATACAGTTTTTCGTATTCAGCAACCAATGCGTCGATTTCAGCTTCGGTCACACCTTCTACAAAAGGAACGAGTTTGGCGATCGGAGCATTATCTACGTGATATCCCAGACGGATTTCAGCTTCTACCTTGTCACCGTCGGTTACTGCAACGTTGTTCATGTTGTCACCGAAACGGATGATGCGCATGTTCTGAGCATCTTCGCAAGCGGCACAAACGCGCATCCAGATAGCGATTTTTTCGTGGGTGGATTTGTCTTTCCAGTAGCCTACAACCACTTTGCGGGGTTTGCGCAGACGGCTGGTGATGAAACCAAATTCACGGTCACCATGGGCACTCTGATTGAGGTTCATGAAGTCCATGTCGATTTCATTCCAGGGAATGGTTTCGTTGTACTGAGTATGCAGGTGAAGCAAGGGTTTCTTGAAATCCATCAAGCCGTGGATCCACATTTTGGCAGGTGAAAAGGTGTGCATCCAAGTGATGATCCCGATGCATTTGGTATCGCCGTTGGCAGCACGCATGATTTCGGATACTTCAGCAGAAGAGTTGGCAGTACCTTTATAAACAACCTTGACGGGCAGGTTTCCTGATTCGTTCAGGCCCTTGACCATTTCATTGGAATGAGCGTCCACGTGAACGACGGCATCGCCTCCGTACAACAGTTGGGCACCAGTGACAAACCAAACTTCTAAATCTTTGAAATTCATAGTTGTAAGTATTAAGTGATTAAATATTATTTACCTTGTCCGTAATAGGCACCCGGGCCATGTTTACGGAAGAAATGTTTTTTGATGAGCAACGGATTCATGGTCAGGTTCGGGTTCACACCGAAAGCGATGTAAGCCATCTTAGCCACTTGTTCCATGACGACGGCATTGTGGACGGCATCGTGGGCGTCTTTGCCCCAAGAGAAGGGGCCATGGTTCTTAACCAGTACGGCAGGTACGTGGTTGGGATTCATTCCTTTGAAACGTTCGATGATGACCTTGCCGGTTTCTTTTTCGTATTCGGCCATTTCGGCTTCCGTCATGTCACGGGTGCAGGGAATTTCCTGGCTGAAATAGTCTGCGTGGGTGGTTCCGATGTTGGGGATGTCACAACCGGCCTGAGCCCAGGCAGTTGCATAGGTGGAATGTGTATGAACCACCCCTCCTATTTCCGGAAATGCTTTGTAGAGTTCCAGGTGCGTGGCGGTGTCGGAAGAAGGTTTCAAAGTGCCGTCCAGTACGTTGCCGTCCATATCGATGACCACCATTTGTTCGGCTTTCATTTCATCGTACGATACGCCGGAAGGTTTGATCACCACAATACCTTTTTCACGGTCGATGGCGCTGACATTACCCCAGGTGAAAATGACTAGTCCGTGTTTGACCAATTCGAGATTGGCATCGAAAACTACCTTTTTAAGAGCTGCTAAATCCATGTTTTACTAATTAATTGTAAATGGTACACTTTATAAAAAAGGGAACGCGAAACCATCCAGTTGAATCTTAAAAATTAGAGTGTAAATGAAAACCCTTGATTAATGGCTTTTTCGTAGCGTTCCTGATTGAATGTGTAAAGGAAAGCACCACGCTTGGAGCTGCTTTTGTCCTTTTCCTCCGATTTCTCCAGGAAATCCATGGTCTGAATCTTTTTCCGAAAGTTCCGTTTGTCGATGCTCCTTCCATAGATAGCTTCGTACAAAGCCTGAAGCTGCGGAACAGTAAATTTCTCGGGTAAAAGGTTAAAGCCGACCGGTTCGGTGGAGGCTTTTCGTTGCAGACGCTTCAAGGCAGAACGAACCATGTCGTCGTGGTCGAAGATCAATTCGGGCAAGTCGTTGATGTTCCGCCAGTAAGCATTGTGTTGCTGAACCAGTTCGCGATCGTAATCTTCTACGTTGACCAGTGTATAGTAGGCGATGGACAATACCCGTTCTCCGGGATCGCGTTGTTCTTCAGTGAAAATCCTCAGTTGCTCCATGTAGAGCTGATCCAACCCGGTCAGGGAAGAAAGCACGCGCGCAGCGGCTTCCTCGGCACTCTCGTGCTCTTTCACAAAACCTCCGGGTAAAGACCAGCAACCGAGGGCCGGTTCCATGCTACGCTTCAAAAGCAACAAATTCAGCTCACCTTCGGAGAAACCAAAGATGATGCAATCGACCGCGACCAGGAATCGGGGCTGTTCACTGTAGAAACTGGCGCTCATTTTTTAGCAGGGCATTTTTTTGCCGAAGCATCCATTTTGCACGCTTTAGCGCCTTCAGCAGGCTTGCAGGTCATATCCTTGCCACAACCGGACTGATTTTTGCAAGATGCTGCTTTTCCTTTGCAACAACCGGATTGATTCATGGAGCAGGCAGCCTTTTCTTTGCAGCAACCAGGATTGGCCTTGCTGCAGCTGTCTTTCTGAGCAGGAGTCATGCTTTTGCACTTCTCACAACCACCTTGTTGACATTTTGTGGCATCCATGATACCGAATTTGTAGATGCAATGGCTGGTGTACGTTTTTCCGGGACGAACAACCACAGAAGGCCACTGAGGTTTGTTGGGGCTGTCGGGATAGTGTTGCGTTTCGAGGCAAAGTCCAACGCGTTGATTGTAAACGATGCCTTTTTTGCCTGTTACTTTACCATCCAGGAAGTTGCCGGTATAAACTTGTATACCCGGTTCGCTGGTGTAAACGGTGAGCGTACGTCCGCTTTCGGGTTCAACCACGAAACAAGCAGGAACACTGTCATTGCCTTTGGTGTTGAGCACCCAGTTGTGGTCGTATCCATTTCCGTTTTTCAGTTGAACAAAGTCAAAGTTGATGCGTTCACCAATTTTGGTAGGTTTGCGGAAATCCATCGGTGTGCAGCATACAGGCGTAATTTCGCCGGTGGTCATGAAGGTCGTGTCAACCGGTGTGAATCCATCAGCATCGATGCACATCACGTGGCCCAGAACGTCCTTTTTGGGATCGCCGGTCAGGTTGAAATACGAATGGTTGGTGAGGTTCACGATGGTGGGTTTGTCCGTCGTAGCTTCGTAGCTGATGTCTATGGCATTGTCGGAAGTCAGCGTATAAACGGCTTTCGAGGTCAGCGTGCCGGGAAAACCCATTTCGCCGTCGGCAGAAACGTAGGAAACTTCCAAGGCAGTGTCGCTCAGTTGTTTAATGTCAAACATGCGGTATTGGAAACCTTTGACACCGCCGTGCAGGCTATGACCAAAATTATTCGTTGAAAGTTGGTATTCCTTATCGTCCAGTGTGAATTTACCCTGCGCAATACGGTTGCCATAACGACCGATGAAAGCGCCGAAGTCGGATTTGTTGTTCAGATACCCGCCGATGGAATCGAAACCCAGGACTACGTCTGCGAACTTGCCGTTTTTATCGGGAACCCAAATGGAAACGATGCGTGCACCGAAGTTGGTCATGCACACTTCCATGCCGTTCTTGTTTTTCAAAACATAGAGGTCGTTTTTCTTTCCGTCTATCTCCGTTTTGAAATCTTTGCGGTTCAATCCTGACAATGTCTGTCCAGGTTTCGTGCAACTTGTCATCACCAAAGTAATTGCTAATGAAGCTAATACCAAAATTTTCTTCATAATGTAAAAAGTTTTAGGAAGGTTTTTTGAATAATTGGTGTAAAATTAACCCTTATTTCCACGTAACGGCTCCAGGAATCTATGTTGTACAACATATAATATCAAAAACCCGGAATCGCAGATGGCAATTCCGGGTTAATTAACTTTAAAATGTTGATCACTATTTTAGGATCTTGATCTTCAACGGTTGCAGCAAGGCGGCCTTTTTGTCGTTCAGATAACTGTACCAATCCTTATCGGTCGGAAAGCCGTGTTTGTTCCAGCCTGCTCCAAAATAGTACAGAAACTCCTCTCCTATTTTGTAGTTGACGATGCCGACTATATGACCGGAAATCTTTTTGGATGCCTGCCAGCTGCCGGGGAAAACAACCCCTGCGTAACCACGACCGGCTGGAACCGGTTTTTTGCTTTCGGACATCAAGTCTTCGGCATAAGCGATGGTTTCATTGTTTTGGTTCACATTCAGACTTTGGATGGAATCATGCAGATAAATGCCTGCTGCCAAACGCATTTCGGTGGTATCACCGGTGTAGCGCACCCGAACCTCGTTCAGGTTGGAACCGGCATCCAAGTTAACCATGAATTCAGCCTTCAGCGTTTTGCCCTGATATTCAACGGCATCGTAAAAAAGGACGAACGAAGAACGGAGGGGCCCATTGTCCAGAATTTTGTAACGGTCGAAATAGCGGCCGATCCAGAGTGAATCGTTGGAATACGGACAAACACCGCCGGCACCCAGCGTATGCCCCACCTTGTAGCAGTCCAATCCTTCGCCATGGTCTTCGTGGTAGGAAAGTTTGCCGGAAAGATCGTTCGTGTACCATTTATCCGTAATCAACGCTTCCGTCCGCTTATACCAAACATCGGGACCGTTGCTGGGATTTTCGGGAGCCAGTTTCGGGCCGTACATGCGGAAAGCGATGCGGTCGTTTTCCCAGGAGAAATCGTCCTTGCGTTTCGGAACAAAATGGGCGAAGGTTTTTGGGGTGTATGCTTCGGGAGTACCTTCTTTCAGGGTGAAGACTTCCTGTTTGCCTGCGGCCAATGTCACCTGAAAGATCAAGCTTTGAGCCTTGTCGGTTCCTCGGCACAGAATCTGTGAGGGAACTTGTTTCCCTTCAACATTGAGCACCACCAGCTTTTTGGCATCAAAGCCCGTCAGTTCGCACAAACAAAGTTCTACTGTTTCATTGACACGATCCACCTCGGAATTGTTGAAAACCGAAACCTCCACCTTTCTGCTGCAGGCCATCATCAAGACCGCACAAACCACTAACACAACATATTTTTTCATTTTGGTTGCTTTCCGATATATGCTAAAATACCACCGTCTACGTATAATATATGTCCATTCACGAAATCACTGGCGCCAGAGGCTAAGAACACAGCTGGCCCAGTCAAATCTTCGGGTGTACCCCAACGGGCAGCCGGCGTCTTGGCGATGATGAAATCGTTGAAAGGATGTCCGGGAGTACGCAACGGAGCGGTTTGCGGCGTAGCGATGTAACCTGGGCCAAGGCCGTTTACCTGAATGTTGAATTCACCCCATTCGGAAGCGAGGTTCTTGGTCAGCATTTTCAAACCACCTTTGGCAGAAGCGTAAGCGGCAACGGTTTCGCGGCCGAGTTCGCTCATCATGGAACATATATTGATGATCTTGCCGGCTCTCTTTTCGATCATGGCGGGAGCAACGGCTTTGGATACGATGAACGGACCGTTCAGGTCGATGTCGATGACCTGGCGGAATTCAGCAGCGGTCATATCCACGGCAGGAATGCGCTTGATGATACCGGCATTGTTTACCAAGATGTCGATGATGCCTACTTCTTCAGCAATCTGGGCAACCATGGCGTATACCTGTTCTTCGTCGGTTACGTCGCACACATAACCGTGGGCTTTGATGCCACAGTTTTTATATTCTTCAAGTCCTTTTTCGACCAGTTCGGCCTTGATATCATTGAAAACGATGGTGGCGCCTGCTTGGGCGTAGGCTTTGGCAATTGCCATACCGATGCCGTAGGAGGCACCGGTGATCAAGGCAATCTTGCCTTTTAGGGAAAATGTACTCATAGTTTAAAAGATTTTAACGTAATTCGGTGTGTTTAAAGAATTGCTGATCCCCGTAGTCGAGGTTTTCACCACCCATACCCCAGATGAACGTGTAGTTGGAGGTGGCAGCAGCGGAATGAATGGACCATTCGGGCGAGAATACGGCCTGGTCGCCCTTCATCCAGATGTGACGGCTTTCAGTCGGTTCACCCAGGAAGTGGCAGACGGCGTTTTCTTCGGGTACTTCAAAATAAAAATAGGCTTCCATGCGACGGCTGTGGATGTGAGCAGGCATGGTGTTCCAGACACTGCCCGGAGCCAGTTCGGTCATCCCCATCTGCAGTTGACAGGTAGGAAGCACCTGATTCACAATCATTTTATTGATGTAGCGATGGTTGGCACCTTCCATGCTTCCCAATTCCACGCAAACAGCATCGGCCTTGGTAATTATTTTGTCAGGGTAGGTCTGATGGGCAACCAGCGAGTTGAAATAGAATTTGGCGGGTTTGCTCGCATCCTTGCTTTCGAAATAAACTTCGCGATCGCCTGCACCTATATATAAGGCTTCCTTATAATTCAGTTCGTAGGTCTGGTCTCCTACTTTCACGATGCCTTTGCCAAGACCGACATTGAAGATGCCGAGTTCGCGGCGATGCAAGAAGCAAGGAGCCTTGAGCGGATCGATGGCTTCGAGTTGCAGGCTTTCGCCGACAGGCATAGCACCACCCACGACCATGCGGTCGTACATGGTATAGACCATATTCACCTGGTTGGCGGTAAACAGGGTTTCAATAAGCATCTCCTTTCGGAGTCTGGCGGTGTCGTAACTTTTGGCATCGGCCGGGTGCGATGCGTAACGGATTTCGTAATTTGTTATCATATTCATAGAGGTTGAATGATTGGCTGAAGCAAAGATAAGGTAATTGTTTGGCAACTCAAAGACCTGTAAAACTGTCATTCACCGAATAATTTTCATTTTTGACCGATAGATATTAAACCATACAGGGGTATGTCCATCAAACCAACGTTAATAGTACAAAAAGTATACCATTCATGCCTTTATTTATGAAAAAAACAACTACGCTCTTATTGTTAGCTCTCCTCAGCATCAGTGCGTTTGCCCAAAAGTCCGTTCAAGGAAAAGTACAGGACAAAAAAGACGAAGCGCTCATCGAGTCAGCAACAATCCGATTGCTTAATGCGAAGGACTCCAGCCTGGTACAGGGGTGCTTCACAGACAATAAGGGCGAATTTTCCCTGAGCCGTGTCAAAAACGGTAACTACATTATTGAAGTTCGCTTTTTGGGTTATACAAATTCGACCAGAAGTTTCACGGTGCTGGATAAGAATGTATTGCTGAAACCTATTTATATGTCTGAATCACAAAAGGACCTCAAGGAAGTGGTCGTGAGTGGCATGAACGCCCAAATGGCGGTCAGGGGTGATACGATCGAATACAATCCCGCAGCATTCAAGTTGGCTGACAACGCCGTAGTGGAAGACCTTCTGAAGAAATTGCCGGGCGTCTCGGTTGATGCAGCCGGTCAGGTTACCGTCAACGGTGAAGTCATCAAGAAAGTCCGGGTGAATGGCAAGAAATTCTTTGAAGGTGACGTAACCATGGCCACCAAGAACTTCACGGTAGACATGGTAGACAAAGTACAGATCATTGACCAGAAATCCGAGATGGCTCAATTGACCGGATTTGAAGATGACAATACCGAACGCATCATCAACCTGACCATCAAACAAAACCGTAAGAAAGGTATTTTCGGCAATATCGCTGCCGGAGGTGGAGCAGACAAAGATGGTGGTTTCCGCTACGATGCCAACAGTTTCATAAACATTATGAATGGATCGTCCATGACCACATTGATTGGTGGAGCAAACAATGTCAACAACATGCGAAGCGGCAGAGGTCGTGGTGGCATGCAAGGTGGTGGCAGTGGTCTGATAGAAACACAGAACATTGGCGTCAATAACAACACGGAACTTTCCAAGACACTGAAGGTTGGTGGAAACGGTTCCTACACCCACTTGACCAATACGTCAAAATCTTCTTCTGAACGTGATAATTATCAACAAGGTATGACTAGGACGACCAACAGTTCAAGCGATGGTTTTAATGAAAACAATTCGGCCAATCTTCGTCTCGAAATGGAATGGAATATTGACACCTTAAGTACGTTGATTATTCAACCTTCCATGGGCTACAATATTGGCAATTCCCATTCATCCAAAAATAGTCTTGACTTATCGGACGGCGACTCCATTAGTTGGGGTACATCTTCCAATACTAGTCTTTCCAATGGCTTGGACGGAGGCTTACGTTTCATCTACAACCGGAAATCGGCTGCTAAAAAAGGTCGAACATTCACGATGAATTTTGGTGGAAGCCTAAGCAACTCCAACGGCGATGGTACAAGCAAATCCACAAGATATACCCTGTTGGGTGATACGACCATCGACCAACGCACGGAAAACAATTCAGATTCCTACAGTGCCGATGTACGGGCCTCTTTTGTAGAGCCACTTTGGAACTTAAAGAACTTTTTGGAAGTGGCCGGTTCTTTTTCAGTCAACTATAGGACTTCAGACCGTTTTCAATACAATGACCTGAATGGTGACAAAAGATATACCGACCTGGATTCTACCTACAGCAATAGTTTTGAAAATTCGTTCTACAGCGAATCACTCGAACTGAATTTCAGGCACCAGGCTCAATCGTACAGTTATATGATCGGAGCCAGAGCAGAACCTTCTCAAACCTACAGCACGACGAATTATCTGAATGCAGAAACGCTATACAGACCAAACGAAGTCTTGAATTTTGCTCCTTCCGCCCAATTCCGCTACAATTTCGGGCGCAAACAATTTGCACGTCTGCAGTACCGCGGTCGTACTTCACAACCCAGTATTGACCAGATGCAACCGGTCAAGACCAACAATCTGATGAACGAATCCATTGGAAATCCATCCTTGAACCCTTCGTTCGAAAACCGATTGGAACTCATGTACTCGACTTTCAATCAGGAACATCTTTCCTCTTTAAGTTTGGGTTTGAACGGTGCCTATACCTTGGATGCGCTGGTGAGCAACACCATTTATAACGCTACCGGCAAACAGTTCAATCAGACAGTAAACGCAGCAAATGCTCCTTTCTCAGCCAATGCGAATGTCATGTTCAATATGCCGATTATTCAGAAACGTCTGCAATTCAGTACGGCAACTTCTGCAAGCTACGGACAGCGTTTCGGTTATTCAAAAGTTATTGGAGATTCCGTGAGCGCTTACCTACCAAACGGAGACTTGCAGATGGGACTGCTCAGCAAGACACTTACCGCAGGATTCAATGAAAGCCTTAACCTGACCTTTACGACGGATGTGGTGGAAGTTGGTCTGCGCGGAACTGCAAATTATAGAAACACTCAAAACAACCTTAATGCAAACAAAGCACAGGTAACGGTTGATTATACCGGCTCTGGCAACCTGAATTTGCATTTACCCTACAGTTGGACCATTTCCAACGATTTGAATTATACGACCCGTCAAGGTTATTCAGGTTTAGTCAAAAAGGATGAATTGGTTTGGAACGCGTCTATTGACAAAACGGTCCTCAGCAAGAAAGGCACTGTTTCGCTTAAATTAAACGACATTCTGCAACAAAAACTGAGCGTTTTTGAAAGCATCGGAGACAATTCCAGAACGTTGAGTCGCTCCAATGTACTGACCTCTTACTTCATCCTGAGCTTCTCGTATCGTATTGCCAACTTTGGCGGCGGTGCAAGCTCCGGTGACATGTTCCGTGGTGGTGGCATGCGTGGTGGCGATCGTGGCGGTGATCGTCGCGGCGGTGGAAACTTTGATTATTAAAACAAACTCCAATGACCATCAACGCTGCCTTCTGTGCAGCGTCATACCCTTGGTCTCCGCTAGTCCGGGCTTGTGAACGCTCGACTCCGGCACGATTTGCTAGTCTCTTTTTGCAAGAAGTTACTTTCTTGTTAATTGCTCTTACGATAGCTCAGTACAGCCCAAGTATTAAAGATCAGCGCGAAGCTTAACAACGCCAACATCGGCTGAACCAATTCTGCCGTGGCACTCCCTTTCAAATATACCAGCCGCATGACCTGGATGAAGTATTTCAGCGGACTGATGTCGCTGATAAGTTGCGCCCAATGGGGCATATTGTCTACCGGCGTGTACATGCCACTCATGAAAATGAACGTGATGATGCAGAAGAAAATCATGAAAACGGCTTGTTGAATGGTATTGGCGTAGTTGGATATAACCAGGCCCAAGCCTGAAAAGGCCAGCACAAAAACCAGTGCGAACAGGTAAATGGTCATGACGCTGCCGACCGGCAACATGCCATAGAACAGCCAGGCAACCCCGAAACAGATGTTCAGTACTACAAAACCGATGGTCCAGAAAGGAATGAGTTTGGCGATGATGAGATTGAATTTGCTGGCCGGTGTCACGTTCAACTGCTCAATGGTTCCAGCTTCTTTTTCTGCAACAATGTTGAATGCCGGTAAGAAGCCGGTAATAATGGCCAAGAGCATCACCATGATGGCCGGCACCATGAAAAACTTGTACTTGAGTTTGGGATTAAACCTGAAAATACGCGTGACATCGATGCCGGAAAGCTTGGGCGTTTGACCCGCGGGCAGGAGTTCGGCCCGGATGTCCCGGTTGAAATCGCTCACGATGCTGGCCAGATAGGCGCTCCCCAAACCACCTTTGATACCGTTAACAGTGTTGGGGAGAATCATCACCCGAGCTTCCTGTTCCCGAATCAGGTCTTGTTCGAAACGAGGCGGTATGACTAAAATTAGGTCGGATTCATCTTTATCTACGCTTTTCAAGGCTTCCTGGTAGGTATCGGCAACCTTGCTCAGGCGGAAGTAGCCCGAGGCTGTGGCCTGATGAACCAAACGTTCCGAATAGGATGAATGGTTGTTGTCCACGACACACAAGTTCAGGTCCTTCACTTCAAAGTTGGCCGCCATCGGTAAAATGAGCAGTGCAAAAAAAGGAAAGCCTAAAATAAACTTCGGTATGATCGGATTCCGCAGGAGTTGCTTGAACTCTTTTTCAACCAGGTATTTGAGTATCATTCCAAACGAATTTTAAATTTACGCAAACTAATGACAATCAACACAATACCCATTCCCATAAGTACGGATAATTCCTGTATGATGGAAGAAAAACCAAGGCCCTTGATCATGAGTTTCCGGATAGCTTCGATGTACCATCTGGCAGGAATGATTTCCGAAATCCACCGGACATAAACCGGCATGTTTTCGATGGGAAACATCATGCCGGACATCAGCATGACAGGCATCATCAAGCCCATGGCAGCAATGATCATAGCCGCCATCTGGGTGTTTACCACGGTGGAAATCAACAATCCGAGGCTCAGGCAAACGAATATATAGACCAGGGAAATCACGATGAGCCAAAATAAGCTCCCCGCGATGGGTACCTGCATGATAAAGTACGAAATGATCAGGATGGTGGCCAGATTGACCAGTGACAGAAAAAAATACGGAACAGCCTTCGACAGAATGACATACAAAGGTTTCATCGGAGATACCAACAGCACTTCCATCGTACCCCGTTCCTTTTCACGCGTGATGGATACCGAAGTCATCATGGCACAGATCAGCAAGAGTATCATCCCCATCACACCCGGAACGAAATTGTAGGCCGCCACCATGGAAGGGTTGTAGAGCAGCTTGACTTCCGGCGTGATCAGGTACGGAATCTTCCCGGTTTTCATCAGTTCCAACTGATAACCCGACAGTATTGTCGTCGCGTACGTGGTGATGATGGAGGCCGTATTCGGATCGCTGCCATCGGCCAGCAACTGGATTTGAGCATAACCGCCATGCAGCAGGTTTTCGTAGAAATTGTCGCTAAAAATGATGACCATAGATACATCGCCACTTTGGAAAGCCTTTTCCGCCTCGGAAGCGTTATTCAATACCTTCTTGAGCATGAAGTAGTTGTTGATCTGAAGTTTCTCCACCATGGCACGGGTCACTTCGTCGCGCGAAGGATCGTAGACTGCAATCTTGGAATTCTTCACCTCGGTATTGAGGGCATAGCCGAACAAGACCAGCATGAGGATAGGCATAATCAGAAGGATCAGGATGCTGGTGCGATCCCTGAAAATGTGATGAAATTCTTTCCGGACGAAGGCCATGAAGAACCTCCAGTTGTCGCGGGCTTTAAGCAGTTTCTGATTTTCCATGTTCTACTATCTTCTTTTGGCAATAATCTCCTTTTAGCAATTCACTTCTTCTAGCAATGATATCCTTTTTGGCTTTTATCTCCTTTTAGGCTTTCCTGCTGGCTCCTCTCGCCAATTGATGAAACACTTCGTCCATGTTTTTGGCGCTGAATGCCTTTTTAAGATTCCCTGGACTGTCCAACGCATCGATGCGGCCGTCCACCATGATGGAAACCCGGTCGCAATACTCGGCTTCGTCCATGTAATGCGTAGTCACAAAAACCGTGATGCCACGATCGGCTGCCTGATAAATCAACTCCCAGAATTGCCGCCTAGTAGCAGGATCGACACCTCCAGTAGGTTCATCCAGAAAGACGATGCTCGGATCGTGGAAGATGGCTACGGAAAAAGATAGTTTCTGTTTCCAGCCTAGTGGCAGAGATTTCACCAGCGTTTTCTTCTCAGACTCAAAGCCAAGCCGGTGCAAGAGTTCATCGGTTCGGGGCGCAATTTCCCGATCGGGCACGCCGTAAATACCTGCATACATGCGAATATTCTCCCAAACCTCCAGATCTTCGTACAAGGCGAATTTCTGGCTCATATAGCCAATACGTCGCTTGATATACTCGGATTGGCGGTTGATGTCATAGCCAGCTACCCAGGCCTGGCCGGAAGTGGATTTGCTTAAACTGCAAAGCATGCGCATGGCCGTGGTTTTACCGGCACCGTTGGCTCCCAAAAAACCGAAAATTTCCCCTTTTTTGATTTCGAAACTGATGTGATCGACCGCCGTGAACTCACCGTACATCTTGGTCAGATCCTTGGCTAGAATCACGGTATTGTCGGGCATGATGATGGGATCGCGCTTGCTCATGACTGCAGGGTTTTACCAGAAAGGCGCATGAAGCAGTCTTCCACGTTGGCCTCGATAGGCTTGATATACAGATATTTATGGCCTAAAGAGTGTAAATAATTGTTCAATTCTTGCTCTAAAGGTGGCTCGTTTTTGAACGTGATGTGGTGTGTATCCCCGAAAGCAAAGCAGGTATCGACCGCCTCATGACTGCGAAGATCCTTCAATAATTTAGACATCTGATTACTTCGCACCGACCAGAGCTCCGTACCGAATTCACTGACCATATTTTGCGGCGTATCTGTTTTTAGAAACTGTCCGTTCTGAATAAGCGCAATGCGGTCGCACAGGCTGGCTTCATCCATATACGGTGTGGAAACCAGAATGGCGATGCCTTGTTTTTTCAGCCGTTTGAGCATGTTCCAGAATTCCTTGCGGGAAACCGGATCGACCCCAGTCGTAGGTTCGTCCAGGAAAAGCACCGACGGTTTGTGAATGAGCGCACAGCACAAAGCCAGCTTTTGCTTCATACCGCCCGACAATGCCCCTGCCTTTCTGGTTTTGAAGGGCTCGATTTGCACGTAGATATCCTTGATCAGCTCGTAATTTTCTTCGAGGGTGGTGCGGAAAACGGTGGCGAAGAAGGTCAGGTTTTCTTCCACCGTCAAATCTTGGTAGAGTGAAAAGCGCCCAGGCATGTAACCCACGCATTCGCGGATGCTGCGGTACTCCTTCACCACGTCGAAACCAAAGACAGTGGCTGTACCTTCGTCCGCTAGAATAAGGGTGGTCAGGATGCGAAACAGCGTTGTTTTGCCAGCTCCGTCCGGGCCGATGATGCCGAAGATCTCGCCCTCACCCACTTCCAGACTGACACCATTGAGCGCCTGTACTTTCTTGTACTTCTTGAAAATATGATCTGCTTTTACTGCAAGCATTTGTATCATTTGTTGAAGTGGATACCCCCGTACATACCAATCTTCAGAATACCGTCGTTCTTAACAGCCACTTTGACCGCATACACCAGATTCGCGCGTTCGTTGCGTGTCTGAATGGTCTTTGGCGTGAATTCGGACTTGGAGGAAATCCATTCGACAGTGCCTTTGTAGGCTTTATTATCTGTGCTGCCGAGTTCAGCATTTACATCCACCGTCTGACCGAGTTTCAGTTTGGACAGCTGGTCGGCGGTCACGTAAACACGTAGAATCATCTGTGTCATATCGGCAATCTTGAAAAGTGATTTGCCTTGAATGGCCAGTTCACCGGTTTCTGCATATTTGACCAGCACGGTTCCATCAATGGGGCTGCTGATGTACGAACGTCGCAACTGGTCGTTGATCTGGTCGACCTGAATCTTCAGTGCGGAACTTTCTTTGTTGATGCCGTTGGTACTGCTTTCCAACGTAGTTCGGGTCGCTTTAAGCTGTTTCGTCAACACCTCAATTTGTGCATTCAGGTCATCCAGTTGCTTTTGATTGGCGGCATTGGCCTTGACCAAGTTTTCCAGCCGTTGCTTTTCGGAACGGGCGGTGGCTATTTGTTGCTCCAAAGCGGCCAGTTGAACTTCCACATCGGGTTTCCGCGTCTGAGAAGCCTGAATACTGGCCAACAGCTGTTTCTTACGCAGATCCAATTGGATGGTATCGATGAATCCGAGGGTTACACCGGCTTTCAAATCCTGACCTTCTTCTACTTGGAAATTGTTGAGGGGCCCTGTGGCTTGCGCGGAAACGATAACTTCGGTCGCTTCAAAAGTACCGGAGGCATCGGACGTACCGTTTTTGGAATGACAGGAAACCAGCACCAGGAAAACCGGGGCCATCAGGAAAAGTTTGTTACGTCTCATATCATTGATTTTTAATTGTTTGTACTGTACTTAAGGTTTTGAATCTGAAGTAAAAGTTGAATTTCGTGCTGAGCTTTTTGCTGCCTGGCCATGCTTTCCGCATTGATTTCCCTTAAAAGATCGGTGACGGTGCTTACCCCGTTGTCCACTTTGGCCGAGCAGGCTTTCTTGATGTTGGTCCGCAATTGAAGGATGTCGTCGTCCGTACGCAAAAGCTCGCGCATTTTTTCAATTTCCGTATTTTCTTGGTTGATTTTCAGATTGTTGTTGAACAAGAAGGTTTCTTTGGCCACGTTGACCATTTCTTTATTCAGCTGAATATTATCCAGATTGTTTTTTCGGGTGTAATAACCGCTGATGTTCCAGGAAAAACGGACGCCTCCGATGTAATAGGGCGAAAATCCATTGTCGAGCATGTTTAGACCCGGGCGACCGTAGCCACCTTGCAGGAACAGTCCCAATTTGGGCATGATGGCTGTTTGTTCCAACTGGGTCTGATTGTCGAGCAAGTGCAGTTGAGCGTCAAAAAGTCCAAATTCAGGGCGCTTGATGCTCAGTTTGTCGCCTGGTAATGCATTAAGTGGTTTGATTAACAGGGTATTGGCGTCCATTTTTTCACCGGTTAAGGCAGAAAGCATGTCCCTATACGATGTTTCGGCCGATTTCAGTTCAGTGCGGCGCTGGTCCACATTGAGCAGTTCAACACTCAAAGCATCCACATCCGACTGATTGGCCACGCCGTTTTTCAGACAAGCCTTGATTTTTTCCAGATTCGTCTGAAGTTCCTGTTGCAGGATGTCGGTCTGTTTTTGCTGTTCGTGGAGCATGAGCATGCCAAAAAATAGCTGGTTCACCCGGTCGCGAAGCGTATATAAATCCACTTCCAACTTTTGTTTTTCGAGCTCGGCATTGGTTTTGATGGATTGCTTGCGAGCGGCGATGACTCCTCCATCCCACAAAACCTGGTTGACTTCAGCCAGAACCTGATACTGATCTTTGTCTTGCTTGATCGACATAGCACCGCCAGGCAAATTGAGTGTAAGGTTGATGGCATCAGACTGCAAGGTGGCACGACCGGAAAGACTGACTTGCGGTAGGTTTGCACTGGAGGCATTCGAGAGATTGAAATCCGCTGACTTTTGAATCAGGTCGAACTGCTTGATTTGCGGGTAGTTCTGTCTGGCCTTTTCCTGCAAAACATCAATGGTGTATTGAGCGGAAAGAACCTGCGCCAACCCGGCAGTCAGCATGAATACTAGAAAGGTACGCCTCATATAGGTGTGGGTTTTAAACTTTTCATAATGGTTTGGATGTTGGAAGCCTTCCGCTCGTCCAGCAGTTTTTCCATGACTTCGTCCGAGGATTGGGTAAACATTTGAACCAACGGTTTGGAGAGAAAGGCTATGAGATTCATGGAAATAATATTGAAAACGAGGTCGGTCGCCTGCGTTTTGCAGATTCGACCGGCTGCAAATTCTTTATCCAATTCGGATTGCAACTGCTGGATTACAGGCAAAGGCAGATCTGAGAAATTTTCGAGCACTTTTTTGGTAAGCTCACTGTTGGTGGCCACTTCATTGAAAAACATCGCCGGTATGCGTTCGTTTGCCCGAACCATATCGAAATGAGCACCAATCCGTTTGGCCAATTTTTCCTCGAAAGGCAAGTCTTCGTTGCTGATTTGAAGAAAAAAGGAAAGAAAAATGGATATCTTTTTCCGAAAGACCAGCCCAAAGAGGTTTTCCTTGGAGCGGTAGTAATAATGCACCAACGCCTGGTTGCATCCGGCTTTCCTGGCAATGGCGGTGGTACTGGTACCTGCGTAACCATTTTCAAGGAAGAGCTCTTCGGCAGCTTCCATAATGGCTTGTTCGGTGGTTAATTCAATAGTTGAAGACATGCATTAATAGAATTATTTAATAGGTCTATTAATTTGCAAATTAAGTATGTCCGAAACATATTTGCAAGTTTTTTTGAAACTATTTCCAAAAAAAGTTTCACAAACATATTAGTTTCCGACCCAAGGGCCAGGGTAATGAACCACTTTATTAATAAAACAGATTTGATTTAATTGAATTATTTGTAATTTTGCACTATGTGTAAGGACAAATTGATAACTGGAGTGAAAGTTACTCAACAAATGAGTAGGGCTCGGAATATTTTGAATAGTCAAGTTATTCCCAAAGAAGAATTGTTTCAGATTCGTAAAAAGGAAGGTAAACTAAGCCCTGAACTTACTAGTGCATTAAAAGCGAATGCCTGATTTGACAATAATTGCAGGATGTAATGGAGCAGGTAAGTCAACTTTTGCATCTTCATTCTTGCCCGAAGAATTGACCTCTTTCGATTATGATCGGTTGTTTTTTAGAAAATTACAATAGCTTACCTGATAGCGAACTGAGGGAAGAATTTGCAAAGAATCAGACTACAAAAGATTTTGAACTTTCCATCGGCAGAGCACTGTCGAATAAAACTGACTTTTGTTACGAGACAAATTTTTTTGAGAGTGGATGGTTCTGCAAGAAAAAGAAAGGATTACACATCCGATGTTTTTGTGGATATCTGAAGACTGGTGTCAATAACATTCGGCAAACGATTTTAATTAAGGAATGCTTACAAAATTTGCAAAAAATGGTGCAATCAATTCCTATTCTTCGGATAAATGACAAATTTTATCTCAAATGACTTATTTTCGAGCAAATTTAGGCGCATATAATTACTCAAACTGTTTCTTTTCATTTTGCAACGCTATTCCATTAAATGGGGTATCCGATTATCTCCCGTAAATGTTAGTTTCAGTTCGGCTGATCCGTGCATCAAATGGAGTGCATATATATGCGTTATTAGTCCTTTGCAGTCCTAAAAAATTGACCTGAAAAACACCCAGTTGTTTTACTCAAAACAACTGGGTGTTTTTGGTCAATCAACTAGATGTTTTTTTTGACAAATAAAAGTCAGATTTTCAAGCAATTTCGATTTATGTTATGTTTTGGGTGTCTGAGAATTGTCTATTTAAAAATATGAACCAATCATTTCAAAAAATACTTAACAATGACAGGATTATTATCCTCAGACATATTTTCAAAATTGAACTTTTCATTTTTGTCAAGAAGTTTAATATCAACGTATTTCCCTAATTCATAAGGCTGAACAATTGCAAATAGAACATTATCTTCAATCGTGAAATATTGAGGAGCCCTCAACTTATTAGAATACTTATTCTTGACAAATATCTTTTCTCCAGTATTTAGATTGTATATGAATGTTAAAAAATCATTCTTCATTTTAATTGATGAAACGATGTATTTTTCATTAAATAGGTTTCTTAACGGTAGTGGATATGATGATTCGGTCATTAGATAGTTAGTAACTTCTCTATAATCATGAAATCTATTTAAATCATTTAAATCTATATTATTTTTACCAAAATCAAAATGGAATATTGGATTAAGTGTAAGCTCTTTACAATCGATAGAATAGCCATAATATGTTGTAGATGCTGGCGAAAAATAGAAGTTCGATCCAACGGATCGGATTGAGAACTCTGTCATCGATAATCTTGAAAAAATATTATTATATGTAAGTTCTTTGATTACTTTATTTTTTTTGAAATCATAGAATGTCACAACATACGGATTCTTAGCAAGCTCAGTCGGCATTAAAGCGTATATATCATTACTTATGGGGTAGAAGTAATAGTACAAAATTTCGTTTGGTATTTTAATTTTTTTTCGTCCGACGAAATTGAATAAGGTATCATAAATCAATATGTTTCTATCTGGCCCCAGAATTTCAATTGTATTCGAGAATTGGTTAAAAACAATATCTAAAACAACATAATATTCCATTGGACCTTTCCCTCTATCAACCTTTGAAGAATTACTAATAAATGCTCCATTTTTATTAAAAACCGTGGTACGGTTCCTATCATCAAAATAGATGAATTTTTTGTCATCTGTATAAATCACTCGATTTAATTTCCCAACAATTGAAGAATCATTCGTTTCTAAAGGAATTAATTCAATTTTACTAAACAGATCATCCATTTCGCAATCTTTGACCTGGTTAATGTCAATAGTTATTAAATTATCTTTTAATAACTTTTCTTTTTTTTTGGTTTGATTGCAAGAAATAACTAAAAAAAAAGTCAAAAACAATAATAGTATGGCTACGTTTTTCATTTTTCTTTATTTATTTGAGCTATAAACAATAACAAATTGTTTATAGCTCAGTAATTTTAATATTTAACAAGGCTTATAGCATTCGTCTCTTTCAAGACCAGTCCATTTACACTCTAAATAAGTGTATTCTCCACACATTTTATAAATTTGACCAGGGATCCAACAATGTCCTTGATATTGTCCACAAGTTATTATAACTGGGGGCAGATCCTCACCATAAGCCAAAGCCTCAATATTAGCTAAAGTTACTTCTGAGGCATTAACTTGCTTTTTAATATTTAAATTAAAAACAGTGATTGTACATACAAACAATAGGAGTATGCTTCCTAAAACTTTTTTTTTCATAAAATTTTCATTTAATTTTTGTTGTAAATAATAATAATAACAAAATCATTCTATGCTATTACATATTCACCTCCATTCTTTTTAAGGAAAATAAGAGGTAAATAGATGCCTGTGATTCTTTATATTTACCCATTTGTTGTTCCATTAAATCCCTTTATATTAATTTATATTAAATCATTAGCGTTAGTTAAATATTTAATATATACTCTGAAATACAACTTTGAAGTAAAAGACGAGGTTTAATCTTACAATATTGCCACCACCCAGATACCTGCACATGTGCATATTACAGTACTAAGGTATTTGATGTGAAAGCGATGGATTTGATTCCTTTAGTAAGTTGGATTGTAGACGTTACAACTCAAAACAATATCCAGAGGAACTTCGTAAAATTGTTTTCAACGAAATGCAAATGGACAGGACTTTCCTCTTCCTTTCCAACGACCTTAAACTTCCGCCTGAACAAATTGCTTTGCTTTATAAAACCGATTGCATACCTAACTTTACTTCAAATGGAACAAACCACTTTGAGAACAACAGAGAATGTTCTTCGCATCCAAATCTATTCTGCGATCATCCACTACGACAATGTCAAAGATCTAAATATTATAAACAGTCACTCAGCTTATTTTAAGTGGGCAGCAATGATCATAAATGAAAAAAGTATTTAAAAACAATTCAAAATATTATTGAGCAACGCCTTTGATATAAAGTTTAATTGGCGTTAGGCCTGTATTACAATATAAAAAAATTGTTTTTCTGAAGTACCCTTCTTCGGTTTCTTTGATTTTGACTATGATTTTTGTTGTTGCCCCTGGTTTTATTGGTTGTTTTTCCCATTCAGTAGATGCACAACCGCAAGATGTCGTTACGTCATTAATTAATAATGGTTTGGAGCCCGTATTTTTAATAGAAAAACTAGAAACAGCACTTTTACCAATTTTAATTATTCCGTAATTTATTAAAGTTGTGTCAACTTTGATAGATGTAATTATTGGTTGTAATGAATTTGATTTTCCAGTGATAATGAGATTGTAAAGTTGTCTAATCTTGGGTGTAGAAAGAGGGTTTCCAATCAATAGAACTTCATTTTTATTATTTAATAGAAAACATTGGTATATTTCTTTTGTTGGAAAAGAATTTAACTTATTAATTATACCATTTTTATCTATTATTACTGGATAAGAAAACTGGTTTTGTTTTAATAATGGAATAATATCTATTCCTTTTTTGAATATAAATAGGAAAGATACTTGATCTGGAATTAAATTGTCAGTTTCGAAAATCATTTTTTTCCAATCTGATAATCGTAATTTGCAACTAGTACAGCCTTCTGAGTCTACATATAATAATATTTTGTAAGTTTTATTAAACAAATCAGGACATGATGTGTCTTTACCCATCACTGTAAATGGAATATCTCTAGGAATCATCACTTTTTTCCCCATCCATACATCAATAGTTTTATTTATTTCTCTTTTTTCATTACTTTGACAAGAAAATGAAATTAGTATAATAGATAATAAAAAGAAATTTACAATTTTCGATTTCATACTTGCCTATAAATAAATGTAATCCAAGGATTTAATTAATTAGCTAATATTTTTCTTTGTAAAGAAAGTCTAAATTTAAATACAATTGTATTTGCAATTCTAATTCAATTCTTTATTTCTTATTGTATTGAGAGCATTGATTATTTCAGTAAGTTAAGGCTTCATTTTTAATCGTGATTAAGAACTATCAATTGTTCCATTTCCCTTATCATTTCATTTTCCGCTATAGATGGAACTTTCGCTCTCTGTAGTAAAAGCCTTTTGGCAGTCACAGTGGTCATGGTACGATCACCTTTTTCCCTATATAATTGTGCAAGTAAATACAAAGGATAAATTCGGTTTGGCACCAAATAATATGCTTTTTTAAAAAAAGATTCCGCAAGCAAATATTTTTTCATCGATTGACAATTTTTCCCATATATATTTAATATCATGGGATCGCTACTCATCTGCATGGCCATAGATAAAACGTCGTTGCTTTTTTCATAGAGTCCTACTTTAGAAAGAGATTGGGCGTATTCAAAGAGAAAGCTAATTTGGTCGTTTAAAAAAGGAAATAGTTTACAATAGCCTTGGGGTTGATCCTCATTAAAACTTACATTGAAACGTTGACGACATTGTTTCCAGCTTTGGTACGCAGAGTACGTAGGGTAACGATTAATTAGGCACCCTACACACAACAAAAGACATGCAAGACTAATGAAGAGACTTCTTGAAAAATGAGGACGAGATTCTTTAATCAAATAATTGGAATTGCACCATGCAAGTAAATAGATCAGGATAATCAAAATTGGTAAAACACTGAAAGGATAAGAAAACATGGCAAAACTAAGTAGGGCAATCAAGGATCCTACTGTTCCATAATATTGTTTTTTTACACCATTTCGAACTGTAAAAAAAATGAGCAGTAAAAAAAATGAAAAAAACGGATGATACCCACCCAGGTAAAACGGTCATACCCGTTCACTTTTTTGCATAATCGGTCATGGCGTTGTAAAAATAGATTATTTTTTTCTCAAAGTATCACCTAAAAGTTCAAATCGGTGTGCCGTGTGTACAATTCTGTCTAAGATTGCATCTGCAGCCGTTGTATTTTTCTTCAAAACATCGTACCAATCTGCAACTGGAAGTTGGCTGATTATGATGGTTGATTTCTTTGCATGCCTATCCTCCACGATTTCCATGAAGTCCAGTAGTTGCTGACCGTCAAGAACTTTCATTCCAAAGTCGTCAAGTATGAGCAGGTCGGTTTGCGCCATCCTGTCAAAGAATCTGGGCAATTGGGACTCAATGCGTGCCATGGTGATGTGTTCAAATAGTTTTTGCATGTTGAAGTATGCCACCTTGAATCCTGACAGGCAGGCTTGGTATCCCAATGCTGTTCCAAGCCAGCTCTTGCCGGTTCCGGAAGCTCCGGTGATGGTGATGGCCACACCTTTTCGGATGTAGTCGCACGTGGACAGCCCCATGACCCGGTTTCTTTCCAAACCCCGAGCGGCATTGAACATCAGGTCCTCCATGTAGACTTGGTATCTGAAGTGTGCATCCTTGATAAGCCGAGCATTGCGATTTTCTTTTCTCTGGTCCTGTTCCGACTGCAGCAACAGTTGCATGCCGTCGTTAAAGGACAACGTGTCCGACTTTCTGGTTTCCTGTAATGCAAGCCAACATTGCGCCATTCCGGGCATCCTGAGGCTTTTAAGATCTCTTGCAATTTCATTCATAAGCGTTTGATTTTAAAGTTGATGTATCATTTGAAGTGTTGCTTTCCTCGGATGTTCGCATGGTCGGGGACCAACTCGCCGCATTCCTGCTCAATCTCAAGCTGCATGGCCTCCTCTATGCCCTTGCATTTGGTTTTTACCAGCTGTTGTATAAAGGCGTAGCGGTACCGCTGATGGAGCAATGCCGCCTCGCAGGCCATCCTGAAGAGGTTTGGATCCGTCGTCCTTTGCAGGTGCAACAGTCCTTCACAGCCGCGATAGAAGGCTTCCGGAGGCACGCTCGTGGTGGCGAACATGTACGTGATGATCTCACCCAGCTCCTGGGTGGCTTGCCTGCCCTTGGCAACGTAATAATCCGGGGAGCGGTCACGGTATGCCAGCGAGTTGGAGGCCAGATGTTCACGAACCAAGGTATAGCGTCCGGGGGCGTATTCGCTTTGGTGGGTTGCGATGCACTCCCCGTTGCTGTAGAGCTTGACCAATGTTCGGGTATAAATTACCTTGACCGATTGACCGATCAGGGCGTGTGGCGCTGAATAATAGTGCTTGTCCCTACCCAGGTAGACGCATCCGTTTGGGCCGACGGACAGATCGGCATAGGATCGTATCTGGAAGTCGTCGGGCGGAAGCGGACGCAACTCGGGCTTCTCGATGGCAAGGAACTGTTCCTCACGGGTGAAGGGCAGCTGCTGCATGCGCTTCTGGTTGTGGGCCAACATCTTCTCCGCCACGGCCTTGTTCAGTTCCTCCAGGGAATGGAAGCGTTCGTTTCGCAAGGGGGCGTAGACCCTCTGGTAAAGAAGCTTGACGTGATCCTCAACAAGACATTTGTCCTTTGGACGCGCCGGGCGCGCCGGTAGGACCACGCAGCCGTAATGGTTGGCAAGGTCTTCCATGACGCGGTTGAGTTCCGGTTCGTAGGGATCCGTCTTGATCACGGCTGACTTCAGGTTGTCCGGAACGATTATCTTTGGAACGCCTCCAATCGCCTTAAACCCGCTTGCGATGGCATAAACCAGATCCTCGGTCCTTTGGGACGGGACCCCAAGGGCGTAGCCGTAATCCGTGGCCGGCAGGCAGGCGACGAACATCTGAACCGTAACAATCTCGGCCGTTTCCAAGTCGGTGTACTCCATCGTGTCTCCGGCAAAGTCGATGTAGATCTTTTCACCTCCCACATAGGTGTCCTTCAGGACGGTGGATGGACTCCGCCTGCTTGCCAGACTGTCCTGCCTGCAGTGAAAACGGAATTGGGAAAGGGAGTATCCGTCGGGGTTCTCCACCCTATATTCCTCCCACAGGAGCTTGAGGGTTACGTGCTTGCGGCCCTTCTCCTTAGTAAGGTAGGGCAGCTTCTCTTTCATACTCTCAAAACGTTCGTCCGTGTAGGCCGGATTACCCCCTGTCATGCGGTGTTCAAGCACGGGGTCGTCAAGTTTGAGAAGCTCGCTCATGTTCATACTGTCGGATTCCGCCCGTTTGACGTAGCGGTTCACCGTTTCCTTGTTCATCTCCAATTGCGTGGCGATCTTTCGGTTAGAAACCCCATTCAGATGCAACTGGAGCATTTGTTTGATTTTGCTCATTTGTTTTGTCTTTCCTGCCATGATCTTGATTGTGCTTACTTGGGTACCATTATAATGTACAAAGTAAGTCGGACAAAAGTGAACGGCAATGCTCCGTTTTGCATTCAAGGCCAAACCATTATGATGACAATTTGGGTGGCAATGCTCCGTTTTTCGGTGGATTTTTGCGCTACTAGAATTGTCTGGGTGGGAATGCTCCGTTTTTCTGTCTGTTTTTGCCCGTTTTTGCAGGAAATGAACGGATATGCTCCGTTTTTTAGGCCCTTTTTAGGCTAAAATGATGGATGTGGTACTCCGTCTTATTGGGTGGGAATGCTCCGTTTTATCCACTAGGCATAAACTGTTTGTTTAATTCAGCTCTCCAGTCACAAAGAGGTTCTGTTCCAACTCGGTAAGGAAGGATGTACTCACAAAAATCCTCAAAGCTCAGGAAGTTGCAATATGGAGATTTCCATGTTTCGAAAGCCTGGTCAATATTATAAATTAGAAATTGCGCTGAAACAGTTTGAAGATCGCATACATAGGTTATGTCCTTCAAGCCATAAGCATACTTTTCGTATAATTTATTAAACTCGCTTCGCAACACCTGCCACCTATCTTCTTTATGAAAGAGCGTATCCAACTCAACCTGAAAGCTATCCCAATTTTTACTGACATACGAGTAGTGTGCATCCATATTCTCAATCAAAAATAGAGCGGCTTTTCTTTTAAGCGAATCGGAGGGATTGGTAGAGTAATGGTTTATAACTTTTTCTAGTTCGGACTTATTCTTTCCGGCGAGTTTAAGGTTGGTTCTTAAAAAATTGGGAGATGAAGTACATGTAACAAGTGCAAGTGATATACTGACAATTATTAAAGGTGTAAAAATCCATTTAGTGTTTATCATCGCTTTCAACGTTAAAATTATGGAGTAAAAATCATTGTTGTTTTTCTAAATATGTGATCACTTGGAAGCAGTCCAGAGAATGTTAGTCTTTAGTCTTGAGCGTATTATTACGAACCTGAAAAATAGTAGTAGTTCACTATGAACACACATTTCATGTATAGGTGATCTATGTTATAATGTGATCGAATCAATACCATTGTAAATTAAGTTGTTTTTTATAAATGAATGCACTAGCAATTCTTACTCAATTCTATATTTTATCACTATTGTCCGAGTAAAATTTAAATCCTCTCAAATATCTTCTGCAAAGCCCATTTTATGGGCTTCCAATTCATTTTTTAATAATTGACCCCCAATATAATACAACAAATTTACCATATCGGGGGAGTTTTCCAAATCTAATTTGGGGCTCCCTTTTGTGTGCTAGCTATTTTTTAATTTTTTAGTCGGACAGTAGTGTTTCCTTTTATCAATTCCCTCATCTTCTCCCTCATTTCATTGACGGCTGTAGACTGAACCTTGAGTTCTTTTTTCAGTACCTTATATGCCATATGCAGTGCGCGTTGCGTATTTCCACTTTCGGCATATAAATTAGCTAATAAATAATAGGGATAAACCCGACTGGGGACAATGAGTGAAGCCATTAAGAAATTTTGCTCTGCTAATTTATAGTTTTTAAGACGTTGATAATTCTTTCCCAATATGTTATAAAGCATAGGATCGCAACTGATTTTGATGGCTTGTTCCAATACCTGATTGCTTTTTTTATATTCTCCTGATTTGGACAGGCATTGAGCGTATTCAAACAAAAACGGTGTTTGATCTGATAGATACGGATAAAGTTCTTCGTAGTCCTTTTTCATTCCAAGAAAAGAATCTGCGCTTCCTATCATTTTCAGGTTATTCCATTTCTTGTAAGCATTGTAGGTTGGGTATCGTTGATACAATGTGGAAAAAAGAATAATTACTGTAACGATCAATAGCACTAAAACGGCTTGCCAACGCAATACAACACCCTTTTCGGTAAAGCCTTTTACTCTTACAGCTTGTCTTTGAGTGAGTATTAATGACATGAGGAAGACCAATACAATGAGGAATGGAAGCAGATTGAATGGGTAAGACATGGATGCAAACACCAATAACGAAATCAGCCCGCCTGTTTCGGCAATTGCCTTACGCTTGACACCCATATAAATAAGGGCAATAAAAGCCGCAAATAAAAGCAATGCTGCAATAACACCAAACTCAGTAATAATCTGGAGGTATTCATTAAACGCATACTCGGGATTTCCGGCTACAAGCTCTTCCTGATTACTGAATTTTCCCGATGCAAAATAGACAGCCTGTTCTTCGCCGTAAGCACCCGGGAAGTGACCTAGCCCTACCCCCATAGGATGTTTCGGAATCATTTGCAGCGTGGTTTTCCATATCAAGGCACGCCCATCGGCTGAATTCTTTTTTAGCTGATAAATACCCGCAGCACCACAAACAAGCAATAAAACACCAATAAACACGAATAAAATTACTTTCTTTCGCTGCCCGATTAAATACTCCCTGACGTGCTTTTTCTGAAAATAATACAGCGATAACACAAAACCACACCCTGCAATCATAGCTATCCACGCAGCACGACTCATAGTAGCAGGAAGCACCAAAACCACCCCTATAAAAGCAAGAATAGAAACAGTAAAACGTAAATAATGCGGTACAAAACCGATAAAGAACTTCCGTTTAAAAACCACAGCATCTTTTAGCATAAAGTGAAGTGCTAAGGGTGCTGCCACTACTAAATAACCGGAATAAGGACCGGAATTAAAAAATGACCCGGTAAGTTTAAATAAATTATGGTATGAAGGTATAAACCCGTAAAGTTGCCTTAAGCCCCATACAGCTTCTACCAAACCAGTAAAAATAAAGAAGACGGTAATATAAAAACGCAGGGTTTTATCTTGCAAAGCGATCCTGAAATAAAAGAATAGCAAGTAGAGCTGAACAAAAAGTATCCATTTAGTAGAAAATGAATTACCATAAACAAAGCAGTTTACAGCCAAGACAAAACAGGTGAACAAAAAAAGCAAAAAATCAACTGGGTAAAACTTACATTCAGTCCTTCTAAATGCATACACCAACAATGAAACAATGGCAGCAACTCCCATAGTCGCATAAAACCAAAAATACTTTGCAGACATAACTCCATTCGCCAAAGTTTCATCCACAGCAAAAACGGTAGACAGTGCAAGAAAAAAAGGAATTAGCAAAACAAGCAATAGAAATCCCCCAAAAGCCCTCTTGGGGGACTTGAAAAACAAGCTTATTTCTTGCTTAGCTATTTTTGTTGATGTAAATATGCGTTTCATTTGAGTAGATTTCTCCATATTGAATTTTAAAAATAGAACTGCGCTTTAAAGTCATACAAGAGGATAGGGATCTTTTTGGATTTATTTTACACGCTTTTAAAAAATCTCTCCCATCTGTACTTCCCTTTGTCTTCGTCTTCCGATTTCCAAATAAATGCAACTTTACCAATTATATGATCTTCAGGCAGCAAGCCCCAATAGCGGGAATCTTTGGAATCCTGAACATAATCGCCCGACATAAAGTAATAGTTCATCTTAAAAACATACTCTTTCAGGTGTTTACCCCCCAGTGTAATGACGTTGTTTTTAGTTTCAATACTCTTGCCGGTTTCGTAAACAATCATCTTCCCATACAATTCAATATTCTTATAATCAATCTGTATTTTATCATTAGCTTTCGGGATATACAGAGGCCCGAAGTTTTTCATAGTCCAATGATGAATAGAATCAAAAGGAAAGCAATTAAAAACAACTTTACTCAAGATAGAATCATTCATAGTGGATAAAACCATTTGATTGTAATACGCTCCCAAGGTATCGGCACTACCTTTTACTTTATAAAATCCATTTTCTATATAAAAAGTATCACCCGGAATACCCACACAACGTTTTACATAATGAGCGTTAAAATCCATCTCTATCTTATCCCAGCGGTTATCCGTTATAGGAAAATTAAATACCAATATCTCATTCCGCCTGATGGCACGCAAACCTTTCAACCGCTTCATTACCCAGTTTCCATCTGTCCAGAATTTCCAGTCTTTAAATACACGTGGCCCCAGTATCATTTTATTTACCATGATATAATCACCTGTTTTCAAAGTAGGTTCCATCGAACCTGATGGAACCTTGAAAGACGCAAAACAGAACACTTTGAGGAAAATAGTCAGGGCAATACTTCCAAGAATCAAAAGAGATACCCGAAAAAGTGTTTTTAAGACTTTGTGATAAGGATATTTTTTCATATTCAAAAACTACCGCTAAGTGAAAATTGATATTAGTAGTAGACGAGAATTGACACTTGGGGTCAAATTATTTCTCTACCACTTCCCCGCTTATTTTTAGCCTTACAAAACCTTCGGGCACATTACACTGGAAAAATTGAGTTTCAGTTCATGTTTTTTGCTACTCTTTATGTTGCATGCACAATAGACATTATCTAAATAACTTGTGTTGTTAGGGATATTAAACAGTTTATTAAAATCAATTATGTAAAAAATGGCGTTTGCGATATTTTCCATCTTTGATTTTTGAAACAGTTATATCGTTGACATCGTGCGGTCGGATACATGTAATGTTAATACCGATATTTAACTAAATGATTCTCAGGAGAAGTTACAATACCATAAATGAGCCTATTTTTTGAATCTACTTCAATAAATGGAGTTGAATGATTTAGTTTGTAACGTCTAAGAGGTTTTCCATCCCAGTTAAAAACAAGAAGTTGGTCGAAAATAGTCTCAGAATTACCGGCTTCCCGACCTGAATATAAAACAAATACTTCGTTTCCACCACTTTTTAGACCGTTATATGCATCTCTTGATCCTTTCTGAGGGCTTACTATAGTAGCGTTCCCGATTCTTCGCTCTTTAACGTTTGGGAAAAAGATGTCAGGGCCTTGGATTCTTTTTAATAAATTACCTTTCAAATCATAAATTTCAATAATGTCGGTGTTTAGGTGGGTGAGAAATATTCGGTCTTTGAAATTTGTAGTATATTTAAATTCAAAACCCCTGATTATTTCTTGATCGGTATAATCTGTTTTGTAGGGGAAGTACTCCCCTTTTGTTTCAAGAAGCGCCCCTTTTGTATCAAAGAAGTTAAATTTATTTTTTGAATTGAATGGGTCTACACCAACAATTCTGTTAGTAGACAAAATTGAAACAGCGTCAGATAGTTTACTCAATTTAATTGTAGAAGAAGGAGTTGGATTTTTTTTTGAAAGGAAATCAGCAATGGAATATCTTCTGATTTCTTTTTTGTTTAATTCCAATAAGCAGAGGTCAGAATTGAATGTCGGGCAAAAATCTGCTGATATCATTTCACCCGGGCCATTACCGAGTAAAATGTTTTCACTTATCATTGATCCACTATTTAAATTGTAAACATGAACAAAGTATTCTGTATTGACATCAATAGTAAATAATAGCGAGTCTATCAATTTTATTTTGAAAGGATTAAGAATTGAGTCTTTTAAAACTACGTTTTCGCATGTGAGCTGTATGGGTTCGCCAAAATCAGAATAAGAGATTTCTTCTATATGATTTTCTGTTTTTTTACATGAAAACAAAAGAATTGATAAAAATGTGATTGATAGAATTGGTATTAACGTTTTCATTATTGTATAATTTATTAAATATTGTAAATTTCTATGTTGAATAAGTATTTAAAATAATCTAAATATCACTAGTGTCCGGTTAAGGACTTTTACGAACTCCTGAAACCCCCATCAATAAAGGCTTTCAGATACGTTCTTTGATTTTTCGATTTGAAATTATTGGAAACCCAGTAGATTTACGAAAAATACCGTAAATCATGAATACAGGGAAGACCGTTTTCGCACAACTGATGTCATTCTTACCGACTTACGAATTCAACAAGTGTGTTGAAAAGTACAAGGGTAATCATCGTGTAAGGAACTTTACCTGCAAGGAACACTTTTACGTGATGGGCTTTGCCCAACTGACTTACAGGGAAAGTTTACGTGACATCGGATCTTGCTTGACAGCGTTTTCCAATAAGTTATATCACTCAGGCATAAAGCAACCGGTTCCTAAATCCACATTGGCAGAGGCCAATGAAAGTCGGGATTGGCGGATTTATGCGGACTATGCACAAGTTCTGATCAAGGAGGCTCGAGACCTTTATGAAAAGGATAACGAGTTCAAACTTGATGTTAAGAACATGGTGTATGCCTTGGACAGCAGCACCATCGACTTGTGCTTAAGTCTTTTCCCATGGGCGAGGTTTCGCAAGAACAAGGGTGCTGTAAAAATGCACACATTGCTGGATTTGCGGGGCTCCATACCCACATTTGTACATCTGACGGATGGTTTGTGCCACGACGTCAATGTAATGGAACATATCGTTGTCGAGTCTGGTGCCATCTATGTGATGGACAAAGGTTATGTCGATTACTTTCGGTTCTACACCATCATCCACGAACAACGCGCGTTCTTCGTGACTAGGGCCAAGGATAATATGGCTGCCAGAAGGGTGTATAGTCGAAAGGTGGACAAAACCACCGGACTCAAATACGATCAATCTGTAAAGCTTACGGGCTTCTACATCAAGAAAGATTATCCGGACTATCTGAGACGGATAAAATATCGGGATGCCGAAACCGGCAAGGGTTACGTGTTCTTGACGAATAACTTTGAGCTACCCGCCTTGACAATTGCTAAGTTATACAAAGAACGATGGAAGATTGAACTGTTTTTTTATGGATAAAACAGCATCTTCGGATAAAAGCCTTTTATGGCACCAGCAGAAACGCAGTGTTCACTCAAATCTGGATAGCAATCTGCATGCATCTGCT
>Ga0209125_1000953_pt1 | contig 31442 bp, 31 predicted proteins | sample BarGraIncub1131A_FD_184503 | JGI IMG/M metagenome (GOLD analysis project Ga0209125, IMG submission 184503) | Arctic peat soil microbial communities from Barrow, Alaska - Barrow Graham LP Incubations 11-31A (SPAdes) (version 2) | ecosystem: Environmental > Terrestrial > Soil > Wetlands > Peat... | reverse complement strand
TATAGGAAGCGGTTTTAATGATGATCCTTTATGGCTTATAATGGCAGTTGATGCTTATATAAAGGAAACTGGTGACTATAGTATACTTGAGGAATCTGTAAAATTCGTTTCTCCAGATTCAGATAAGGAGACTAAAGCTACACTACTTCAACATGTAAAGGCATCCTTTGATCATGTTATCAATAACATGGGACCTCATGGACTTCCACTTATAGGAAGAGCCGATTGGAACGACTGCATGAACTTAAATTGTTTCTCCTCTGAGCCAGGAGAGTCTTTTCAGACCTTTGGACCAGATGATGGAAGAGTTGCGGAGTCAGTGCTTATAGCAGGAATGTTTGTGTTTATCGGAGAACTCTATTCTGAACTTACAGCTAAGCTAGGGGATGCGCCTGAAGCTGCAAGAGCTAAGGGCTATGTAGAAAAGATGAGGGAAGCTATAATGACCCACGGCTATGATGGAGATTGGTTCTTAAGAGCTTATGACAATTTTGGTAACAAGGTTGGAAGTAAGGAAAATGAAGAAGCTCAGATATTTATAGAAAGTCAAGGTTTCTGTGTAATGGCTGGTGTTGGTATAGACGGTGGCTTTGCAGAAAAAGCTTTAGATTCAGTTATTGAAAGACTTGACACTAAATATGGTATAGTTCTTAATAATCCTCCTTATAAGAAATACCATCTTGAAATAGGAGAAATTAGTTCATATCCACCAGGCTATAAGGAAAATGCAGGAATCTTCTGCCACAACAATCCTTGGATAGCTTGTGCTGAAGCTACAATTGGTAGAGGTGACAGAGCCTTTGAGGTATATAGTAAAATAGCCCCTGCTTACCTAGAGGATATTAGTGAGATTCATAGGACTGAACCCTATGTTTATTCACAAATGATTGCAGGTAAGGATGCAGTAAGATTTGGAGAAGCTAAGAACTCTTGGCTAACCGGTACAGCTGCCTGGAACTATATTACTATAGCTCAATGGATACTTGGAATAAAGCCAGATTTTGATGGCTTGAAGGTTGATCCTTGTATACCTAAGGCATGGGATGGCTATAAAGTAAAAAGACAATTTAGAGGAATAAACTATAATATAAAGATCGAAAATCCAAAGCATGTTTGCAGAGGGGTTAAGGAATTAAATGTAGACGGAAAAGTAATAAAAGGCAATATAATTCCTATATTCACAGACGGGTTGGATCATGAAGTTGTAGTAATTCTTGGTTAATAACAAATAAATGAGATAGCTCGGATTTGCCGGGCTATCTCATTTATTTTAGAATTTTAAAATAGAGGTGAAAAGTAATGATAGAACATTATAAAGTTAAAAAAATTATGCCAGGAGTATGGAATATAGAGGATTACCCAGATGGAGTTAATCCTTATGTAAATATGTATCTTTTAGAGGGAGATGAAAAAGCTTTACTCATTGATGCAGGAGAAAGCAAAGGAGACTTAAAAGGTCTCGTTTCAAGTCTTACCAAAAAACCTGTAGAGCTAATAATAACACATGGCCATGGGGACCATGCTGCAGCTATTGCTCAGTTTGATAAAGTATACATGTCACATAAGGATGTAGATGTTTTAAAGTCAATGATGCTCTCTGATATAGAGCTTGATGTGGGAAAAATTATAGATATGAAAGGTGGAGAAATAATTGATTTAGGGGGATATAAAATTGAGGTAATAGCTCTCTCAGGTCATACCCAGGGTTCTATGGTTTTGCTAGATAATATCACCCACAAATAAGAAGTTTAGTGTCTTGAGATTGCTTAAAACAAATTAAAGAGGCTATAGAAAAGTAAATTATTATAAACTTTTCTATAACCTCATAATAAAGAGCATAACAATCTACCTCACACTAATATAGATAACTTTGTACCTAATAATAACCTTTCGGTTAAAAAAAGCAGTTCACTACCCATATTAATATGTTGTTCGACTATATAAAATACTTACACAGCTATATACAACCCGAAGGTCACATATAATCATTACAGCACCTAATATAATCTTCGTTCGACCCTATAAGATAAGTTGGAATCTAAAGATAATAAAATATTAACTATAGACTTTTCCTAACCTTATAGAATCTTCTCTCCGACTATATATAAACCCTAAGACATATATAATCTTTGACCGATTCATATATACCCAATTAAGAGCACATACAAATCTTGACTCAACTGATAAGTTCCTTATGATATTAATATAACCACAAATAGTTTAATAATACATAGAAATTTAAATTATCTTTCTAGACTATAGTGCCAGGAAGATATTCCTTGATACATATGGTATATGTTAGTGAAACCACCATTGATGAGGATTTTCACTGCGGAAGGACTTCTGCCTCCAGAAGCGCAATAGACGAGGATTGGATTTCTTCTATATTTTCCAAGACCCAATATTTTTTGAGGCAGCAATTGCACCGGATATAACATTGCTCCTTTTAAGTGGCCATATCTATATTCTTCTAAAGTTCTTACATCTATTATTAGTAAATTTTTTTCATTTTTTATAAGCTGGTGAGCTTGTTCACTGCTTACAGTTATAACCTTTGAGTCAGGCATAATAAACCTCCCAAACAATTCTAATTCATATTAAACATAATATGAAGCTTTAGTAGAAAAGGTGTTTATGAAAGTTTCAAATTATATGTCTTATGAAAAATGGTACAAGCAATTCTCAGCTCATACCATTCATTTTGTATTACTAAAAAGGACTTTTTTCATCCTTAATGAAAAAGGGAATAATATCTAAAGGAGCTGCACAATCAATAAATTTGCCACCTTCATAGGTGATATTGGTATTGTAATCCTTCCATGAGTGACCACTTGGAAGGTAAACCTTCCTGGATCTTTCCTTTTCATGAAGGATTGGTGCAACTAAAACATCTCCACCAAACATATACTGATCTTTTATCTCCCAGCTACTTTTATCCTCAGGAAAATCATAAAATAAAGGTCTTATTATAGGAGTTCCCTTTTCATGGGCTGCCTCCATTAGTGTCCTTATATAGGGACGCATTTTTTCTCTAAGTAATATATATTTCTTGAATATCTCATAGGCATCTTCTCCGTAGCTCCATATTTCATTAGCAGCACCACTAAAGAACTTTCCACCACCACTAGTACCTATAGGAGCTTTATGAGGCATTCTTTCTCCATGTAAACGGAATACTGGACAAAAAGCTCCATATTGAAACCATCTTATTAAACATTCTCTAAAGTCTTCGTCATCAGGGTAGCCACCTAAGAAACCACCAATATCCGTTGTCCACCATGGAATCCCTGCAAGACCCATATTAAGACCAGAACCAAATTGTTCTCTAAGCGAGCGGAAGCTTGAATGAATATCTCCAGACCAAACTAGTGCACCATAACGTTGACTGCCTGCCCAGGCGCAGCGTACAAGGTTAACTACATTTTCCTGGCCTTCTTGCGTCATACCATCATAAAAGGCTTTTGAAAACATTGATGGATATATATTTCCGGTTTGAAGACTTGGACCAATATATTGTCTATATAACTCATGATCATAGTCACCATATTCAGGCTCAGCTTCATCTAGCCAAAACATCTTTATGCCCTTATCATAATAATTCTTTTTTACTTTCTCCCAAATAAATTTTCTTGCACCAGGATTTGTTGCATCAAAGAAGACACAGTTACCTAAGAATTCCATATTGGTATTCTTACCCTTATCAGATCTAATAAGATATCCCTTTGTGTTCATTTCTTCATAGTTTTCGCTGTCCTTAGCAACTGTAGGCCAAACTGAAACCATAAGCTGTGTTCCCATTTCATTAAGCTCTTTAACCATACCTTCAGGATCTGGCCAATAATCTAAATCGAATTTCCAATCACCATGATTTGTCCAATGAAAGAAGTCTATAACAATACCTGCTAAAGGGATATTTCTTTTTTTATATTCCCTGGCTACAGTTAGCAGCTCATCCTGAGTTTGGTATCTAAGTTTGCATTGCCAAAAGCCAATGCCATATTCAGGCATCATAGGAACAGTTCCGGTGACAGCTGCGTAGGATTCTTCTATTTCACTTGGAGTATCTCCCGCGGTAATCCAGTAATCCATCTCCTTAGTAGATTTAGCATTCCATTCTGTTCGATTAAGTCCAAAGGTTACATCTCCAATTGCTGGATTATTCCATAGAAAGCCATACCCTAAACTGGATAAGGCAAAGGGAACGGAAACTTGAGAATTCCTTTGAGCTAATTCTAGGGTGCAACCTTTAAGATTTAAAAAGGCTTGTTGATATTGTCCCATGCCATAGATCTTTTCTTCTTCCTCGGATTCAAAGCGAAGTGTAAGACTATAATCACCGCTTAATATTGGACGGAGGTCTCTAGATGCTATTCCTAAAGCACTGCAATACTGGGATATATCTACACGGTTTCTTACATATTCTTTAAGTATAATCTCATTCTTTTGATTATAGAAAGTTATATTACCATTTAATAAAACTTCAGCTTTTATTTTACCATTTTCAAGCGTTGCTTTATCTTCTTCTATAAGGATTTTAAATTTACTATCTTTCTTGGGTAGAAGAGCCCAATTCTCTTTTCCAAATTCGTTCATATAGGTTGCTCGTACCCTGATGCCATTTTTTCCCCAAGGCTCAAGGGAAAGGATTTCATTCCTGCATTCCCAAAGAAGCTTGTCTTCATAATTTCTAAATAAACTATCCATTTAATATCCCCTTCACTTTCATTTACTATTTAGTTTCTCTGCTTATTATAGTCTTAAAATAATATGTAAGCTTGTAGAATATTGACTCATAGTAATAGTATTATGACTAAATCAATAATTTATAAATATTGTAAGGTGGTATAAGCTATAATATATTTACTATAACTAACTAGGGTAAAAATTTCAAATTTACATTAAAGTGATTAATACTAAGAAGGGAGATTATAAATGTGGAGATAAATATCCAGGTAATAATTGATAGATTTGAAGAAGGCTTTGCTGTTTGCGAAAGGGAAGACAGAGTTATGATAAACATAAGAAAGGAACTCCTTCCAGAAGGTGCTGAGGAGGGCCAGGTTATTTTACTAAAAGAAGATGGAATAATTATAGACTACGAGGAAACAAAAAGAAGAAAAAAAGAAATTGAAGAGTCCACAAAGAATTTATGGGAATAGTTAGTAAAATCTTAAAAACATCGCAGTGGCATAAGTTCACTTAGATTCTATATACTCTAGTCTATAATTCCAAGGGAAAAAAGGTGTTAAGGTTTTATAGTTACCATAGGGGCATTGAAAACAATCCCAAGAGGATCTCTGCCATTGCGGGTGAATTCTTCTATTTAAGTAAGCTTTATAATTTAAGCCTAAAGAAGATATGAAAAACATATAGCTTTTATTCGGGAAATCAATATTCGCAAGGTATACTTTTAGTAAATAGCAAAGACTAAAATACGAATTAATACATATTTTCGCATCGAAAATTGCCACGCAGTTTTAGGCTATATTAATTTATAACTTGCTAGCTGCATCCATATCCAATATCAAAGTAACATCTGGATGAAGTTGAAGTATAGATGCTGGAAGATTGGGATTGATTTTCCCCTTTATAGTTCCATAAATAGCATCAGCCTTTATTAGACCATCCGCGAGTAAAACTATTTTCCTAGAATTCATAATTGTTTTTATCCCCATACTTATAGCAGTAGTAGGAACTTCTTCTACTGTTTTAAAATATATAGAATTAGCTTGTATTGTACTTTCTTCTAATTTAACAAGATGGGTCTGTGCTTCAAAGTTTACATCTGGTTCATTGAAGCCTATATGTCCATTTACACCTATACCAAGAACCTGAATATCTATTCCTCCTGCTTGCTTAATCGCTTTTTCATATCTTAAGCATTCTTCTATAATATCTTTAGCGCTTCCGTCAGGTATATTTATGTTTTCAGAAGGTATGTCTATGAATTTAAATAAATTATTCATCATATAGTAATAATAGCTTTGGTCATTATCCTTCCCTATTCCCAAATACTCATCTAGGTTGAAGGTTTTTACTAATTTAAAGTCTATCTCCTCTTGATTATATAAATTGATTAATTGCTTATACATACCAAGTGGAGTACCACCAGTTGCTAGGCCTAATACGCTATCAGGCTTTAATATTATTTGACTACTAATTAAACTAGCAGCTTTCTTACCCATTTCTTCTTTATTCTTAACTGTAATTATTCTCATTAAATGCACCTCTTTTATAGTTATATTTTATAAAATGTTTTTCCTTCAACTATTGTTTGTTTAATATTAAATTCTTCATCCAAAATTACAATATCTGCGAATTTGCCTTTTTCTAAACTTCCTTTTATCTTATCGAGGCCAAGCTCTCTAGCAGGATTAATTGATACTAACCCTATAGCATCACATATATCCATGCCTGAATTATCCATAAAGTTTTTGATTCCCTTATTTAGTTTCAATACACTTCCAGCTAGAGTTCCATCTTCAAGCCTAGCAGAATTATCCTTTACTATCACTTTTTGTCCACCTAATTCAGATATTCCATCTTTTAAACAGCCTGCTCGCATAGAATCTGTTATAAGTATTAGTCTCTCTTTACCTTTAATCTTTTTCAAAGTTTTAAATATTGCTGGATGTACATGAATATTATCAGCAATGACTTCACAATAAATATCGCTGTTAAAAGCAGCTCCTACAATCCCAGGTTTCCTATGATTTAAAGGACTCATTGCGTTAAAAGTATGAGTAGCATGAGTTATTCCATGCTCTATCGCCTTCATGGCTTCTTCATATTCAGCACTCGAATGGCCTATAGAAAGTATTATATTTGTCTTTTGTCTTGTTTCTTTTATAAACTCCAGATTTTCATCCATCTCAGGAGCTAAAGTTATTAATTTTAAAACATCAGTGTAATTTTCAATAAATTTATAATTAGGCTTAATAATAAAATTCTCTGGTTGTGCTCCTTTGTACTTCTTATTTATAAAAGGTCCTTCCATGTGTGCACCTAATACCTTTGCACCTTTTGCCTTTGAGGACATTGCAACTCTTACACTTTCAAGTGCTGCATATATTTTTTCCTTGCTCATGGTCATGGTAGTTGGAAGAAAACCTGTAACTCCATTTTTAATCACCGCGCAGCTAATACCATCTATAGCTTCAATGGTGCCATCCATTACGTCATAGCCACCTGAACCATGAATATGCATGTCAATAAAACCAGGGCAAACATAATCTCCTTTAGCATCAATTATTTCTTCGCAGTTTTCACCTAATGCTTCAAAAGCTTCAGTTCCTAAAAAATCTAATATTTTTTCATCAAATATCAATATCTTATCTTCAATTACGTTACTTTTTGTAATAATCCTCCCGTTAATTATAGCCTTCATTTCTTCCTCCTTTATAAATCCTGCAAAGTGTCCCACACATTTCCAAGATTCTTTTCTAATCTTTTTTTTGCTTCTATTATAGTGATGTGGGTTTTAATAACGATAATAGCAACTTTCGCATCATAATCACAATCTTCAACTACTTCATTTATAATCGAGTCAGCTGCACCTGTTGCTTGCTTAACTATGTCCTTTACCCTACGTTTTAACTTCATATTTATTGGCTTAACACTTACCATTAAGTCTTTATAGGTTTTCCCCATCTTTATCATACTAATTGTACTTAACATATTTAAAACCATTTTCTGTGCTGTGCCAGCCTTCATCCTGGTGGAGCCTTGAAGCACTTCTGGACCAACATTAATTTCAATAGTAATATCACATATTTTTTTCATATCACTATTTTCCTTGCAACAAATTCCTATAGTGGTGCAACCAAAACTTTTAGCAAACCTTATAGCGCTTAAAGCATATGGAGTGTTTCCACTGGCAGAAATGCCTATAAGTATATCCTTGCTAGCTACATTTACATGGAGTAAATCTTTTATGGCTAGTTCAACATCATCTTCAGTATGCTCTAACCACCCATATAGCGCTTTCTCGCCTCCAGATAAAATTCCTTGTACAAGGGAATCCTCCACCCCGAAAGTAGGCGGGCACTCAGACGCATCTATAACACCAAGTTTTCCACTAGTACCACTACCAATATATATAAGTCTTCCACCAGCGCCTAAGCTTTTTACGATCAAATCAACCGCTTTTGAGATAACATGGATTTGCTTTTCCACTTCAAAAGCGATTTTTTTGTCTTCTTCATTTATTATACTTACTAATTGAATTGTGGTTAATCCATCTAAATTCATTACATTTCACCTACTTTAAAATTATTTCATATTTATATCTATCACTTCTATAAATTGCATTTGTATGTTCAATTGGGGAGCCATCTTTTAGATAAGTTGTCCTTTTAAACATTAATGCAACTGAATTCTCCTTTTGTTTTAGCAAGTTAGCCTCATATTCATTTAAGATTATTGGCTCTATTGTCTGTTTTGCCATAGCTAAATCTACTCCATATTTTTCTCTGAAGATGCTATATAGAGACTTACCTTCAATAACGTCCTCTGTCAGGCCTTTAAAAATATTATTAGGAATCCAAGCAGTTTCAATTGCAAGGGGTTCTTCATTGGTAATTCTTAATCTTATAATCTCAATTACACTTGACTCATTAGCTTGAAGATTTAATACTATCTTTAATTGCTTAGTAGCGGGCTTAACTATAAAAGATAAAATATGAGTGCTTGATTTTAGACCCTTACTTTCCATCTCCTCAGTAAAATCTTTTAGCTTTGAGATTTCATGTTTTTCTTTTGGCACTGCTACAAAGGTACCCTTACCTTGCTCTCTATAAACAATACCTTCATTTACTAAATCCATTATTGCCTTGTTAACTGTCATCCTGCTAACCCCTTGTATTTCACACAGTTCTCTTTCAGCTGGTAGCATTTCTCCTGGTTTTATCTCTTCATTTTCAATCATTTCTCGGATAATATTTTTAATTTGATAATATAATGGTAGTGGACTGATTTTTGAAACCTTTTGCATTGGGATTACCTCCTGTGAATACTCGTAAAATATCTGATATATATAATTTAACATATAGTTGACATGTTGTATATACCAATAACAATAATTAAGCAAGAAATTATTGTTAGAAAGAAAGAACTGAGTTTCTGTATTAGCTAACTTTAGTCCATAGTGAATTATTTATTTGGGAATTCCATTAGCGTATCCCAGTTTTCAATAGTTTCTATTAAGTTATCTATACTTGGACTTTGAGCATTTCTTACATAATATCCGGAAGTAGCATTTGCAATATATAAGGAACTTTCTAAATCTAAGCCTAAAAGCTGACCGAAGCATAATCCTGCATTAAAGTTATCTCCACCACCAGTAGAAAGGTTCGGCTGCCTAACATAAAGACTTGGAACTTCAACTACACTGTCCTTACTCCAAACAATAGACCTGGTTAGAGTATGTACGACTATTGCATCTATACTTAAATAATCAAATACTCTCTGCCCAAGTTCTAATATATCCACGGGAGCAGCTTCATCAAATAAAGCCTTAAACATTAATATAGCCTCATTTTCATTTAAACCAAGTATTACTTTATAATAGTCATTAAATCTATTTATGAGCTTAGTGGCTTGACGAATATCTTCTCTTTCTCGCTTAGAGAAGTCTGCTAAATCAAAAAATACTATTTGTGACTTGTTAAGCTTAAAGTCTGCTAGCACTTCGCTTAGTATTCCTTGGAATATGTTATTTGAATTAATCATACAGCTCCAGTTAACGAGCCCTATCAAGTCGCTTTTTTCAAAAAAGCTTTTAATCTTCTTAAGACCTAAAACTTCCTTCATGGTATTCCAATTTACTTCATCTAAGAATTCTACTTGACCAAGCATTATTTTTCCATCTTGAAACTCAACTGCTATTGTGTAGGCTGGGTTACCTATACTGTATAGGTAACAATTAGAAGATAGATTTTTAAAAATAGGATCAATCTCAGGCATTCCTAGTGGACAAACACAATTAACCTTAACAGCTAAAGCACCAAGTGCATTAGACATAATTGGAGCATTGCCTCCAACTTTTATAAATTTTTGTACTAGTTCTATTCCACAACTCATACCACTCTTAGAAAGAATGTGATTTCCAAATTGAGCAATATCATTAAAAAATATCTTTCCGTTTTCTTCAGATTTACTATGCACAACTCTAACAATCTTATCTATAGCTGAGTCAATACCTATAGTTGCCTCTTTAGAATTGTAGCTATTCTTGTTATTTTTTAAAAACCTAACAACCTGATTTTTACAATCCATAATAATAAATTACCCCCTTAAAAATGTTTTTACAGTTTATAATTCTAGCTCAATTTCAGCTTCATTCCCTAAGGCATAAAAAAGGTCATCTGCCATAGTTCTTGCGATGACAATTCTAGCAGTTTTAGAGGAGAGGTTCCAATCCCTAGAGTCATATCAATAAACTTATAAAAATCATCTATTCTCATTATGCCACTGGCAAAATGCTCTATTATTTCAACAAATTCTTTGTAATATTTAACTCCCAATTAATTCACTTCTTAAATAAAATCATATAATACATTATAGCCTAAAAGCCTAAACGGATATATAATATTAATAAAATAATAGGTGGGAGATAGTTTATATGAGTGTAGCCATTAAACAAGTGAGGATAGAAATAGCTAAAGGTGAAGAGAAGGCAGATTTGGCAATTTAAAATGGTAATATTGTAAATGTCTTTACTAAGGAGATAATCAGAAAGGTATACTTTTAGTAAATAGCAAAGACTTTAATAATATATATTCAAATGTTTGCATTTTCTATTTTCAAATAAAATATATATAGTATAATAAAGACATGCTATAAAATATTTCTTAGGAGGAGTTAAAATGGACAAGTTTCCAAGAACAATAGTTGGAGGAGTTTCATTATCTAGAATGATCATAGGTACGAATTGGTTTTTAGGATATAGTCATACGTCTGTTGCAGACGATGATTATATAAAGGAACATATATCTAATAGAAAAGCGATTGCTGATATAGTAGAAGTGTTTTTTAAGGCAGGTGTTGATACAATAATGGGTCAGATTCAAACTCCAATACTTGCTGAAGGTATAAAAGAAGCAGAGGATAGAACTGGAGTTAAGGCTATAATTGTATCTACACCCGCACTAACTGTAGACAGAAATACCCCTATCAACGGCTTCGATTTAAAGGAAGTAGAAAAAATATTGGATATTCAAGCAGCGCTAGGAGCTACTTTTTGCATGCCTCACCAAAGCACCACTGACAGTATGGTAGACAGATGTTCTAGAGAATTAAGAAAGATGGATACCGTTTGCAAAATGATTAGAGATAGAAATATGATACCAGGTTTAAGCACTCATATGCCTGAATCTATAATTTATGCAGATGAAAGCAACCTTGATGTAGAAACCTATATTTCTTTATATAATTCAATGGGATTTTTAATGCAGGTTGAGGTAGATTGGATTTCAAATGTAATACAAAATGCTAAAAAGCCTGTAATGACAATAAAGCCTATGGCTGCAGGACAATTAAGACCCTTTCAAGGACTTAATTTTGTTTGGAACACTATAAGAGATATTGATATGGTTACAGTTGGAACTATGTCTCCTAAGGAAGCAGCTGAATGCATAGAACTTTCATTAAATATTCTTGATCATAAGGCTAGTACCGTAAAACTTCAAGAAACTCGTTCAAAAAGTTCAATAAAGGCTAGATAGCAATGCAGGCGCGAATAAAAGATTCGGAAGCAGAAAAATTAATCTTACCAGCTGAAGAATATATAGGATATCTAAAGGATGAATCCAGAAAGTTAGGCTCTGCAGATTCTATATCCTTTCCTCAGTCTGAAGATGAATTAAAGGATATACTTCAATTCTTTAAGACTGAAAAAATAACAATTCAAGGAGCTAGAACTGGAATAACAGCAGGAGCAGTTCCAAAGAGTGGCCATGTTATAAATTTAAGCAAATTAAATTCTATTACTGGACTAGTGTATGATAAGGAAAAGGATAACTTCTTTTTAAAGCTTCAGCCAGGGGTATTGCTCCTTAATATAGATGAGACCTTAAGAAGTAAAAGCTTTGATACTAAAGGTTGGTCGAAGGAGTCCTTAGAAGCGCTTAAACTATTTAAAACATCAGGTAAATGGATGTTTACGCCAGATCCTACTGAAAGATCGGCTTCCATAGGAGGTATGATAGCTTGTAATGCTTCTGGGGCTTGCTCTTATAAATATGGTTCAACTAGAGATTATATAGAGTCTCTTAGACTATTACTAGTAGATGGTAGAAGTGCATTTGTGAGAAGAGGAGGGTGCTTTCTTCAAGGAAGAAAATTTTCATTAGAGCTTATTAATGGAGATACAATAAGTGGAGAGGTTCCTTCCTATGATATGCCAAAGGTTAAAAATGCATCTGGATATTATGCATTAGATAATATGGATCTAATAGATTTATTCATAGGTACAGAAGGAACAATAGCAATAATTTCGGAGGTTGAAATAAAACTTATAAAAAAGCCTGAGTTTATATGTGGAATGACCTCCTTTTTTTTAGAGGAAAAGGAGGCTATAAGCTATATAAAAAAGCTTAGGGATGAGACTGACAATAAGTTTTTAAAACCTACTGCTATCGAATTTTTTAATTATGAAGCTTTAAAGCTTCTGCTGAAAAAGAAGGAGGATAAGGGAGTATTCAGTAATCTTGGTGATATAAAGGATTACTATAATACAGCAGTTTATATAGAATATCAGGGGGATAATAAAGAAGAGACACTTCAAAGTCTATTTAAAGCTGGCAGATTCATGAAGGAAGCTGGAGGATGCGAAGAACACACCTGGGTTGCGCTAGATTCTTCGGATATGGAAAGATTGCATTTCTTTAGGCATGCTACGCCTGAAGCAGTAAATAGCTTAATAGATGAGCGTAGGAAAATAGAACCTAGAATAACAAAACTGGGAACAGATATGGCAGTTCCAGATGAGAGCTTAGAGTATATTATGGATTTATATAATACCTCCCTAAAAGAATCTGGACTTGAAGCTGTCATATTCGGACATATAGGTGACAATCATCTTCATGTAAATATACTTCCAAGAAATATGGAAGAGTACTATAAAGGAAAAGAATTATACAAGGCTTGGGCAAGAAAGGTTGTTGAAATAGGTGGAACCATATCTGCAGAGCATGGTATTGGTAAAATTAAAGTTGAAATGCTGGAAATAATGTATGGACAGAAAGGTCTTTTAGATATGAAGAGGCTAAAGCTATTATTTGATCCTGAAAACAGGCTCAACAATGGAAATTTAATAGGGGATATCTAGTATGTCCACAAAGGATATATTATTTTTGAGGAGGTAGTGATTATGATAGAATCTGTGGATTTTTTCGGTAGAAAGGTCACCCGTTTAATTTTGGGCGACAACCCATTCAATGGTCACTCATATATTGAGCAGATACACAGTGGAGATGAGATGATTGACTACTATACTGCTGACAATTGTGTAAAAGCCCTGTTCGAAGCTGAGGAAAGAGGAATCAACACCTATATGGCCCTGGCTGAGCCCTTTGTATTGCGAGTTATCCGACAATACAAAAATGATGGTGGAAAGATGAATATCATGTTTCAGACATACCCAGCCCTAGACCTGGCAATTAATTTGCAAATGATGCTAAAATGCGACCCCATTGGAATATATCATCAGGGAGGAACAGCAGACTTGTATTGTGAGAATGCGGAAATTGATACGTTGCGCAGGAGAATCAAGCTTATAAAGGACAGTGGTGTACCCACCGGTCTTGGCACACATGTACCAGAGACAGTTTTGCGAGCAGAAAAAGAGGACTGGAATGCTGATTTCTATGTAACCTGCCTATACAATGCGCGTAGAACACAGCGTGGGCAGCAGAGCGGTTTTATTACAGGTAAGTCCAAGTCCTTAGTGTTTTATCCTGAAGATAGGTTCCTTATGTTCGACGTTATAAAGCAGGTTAAGAAGCCCTTTATAGCCTTTAAGATTTTTGCCGGAGGTCAAATATTTATTGGAAAGAGTTCGGAAGAAATCCCTTCTGTGGCAGAAACCTTTTTAAGAGAAGCATACGAGAATATTAAACCATGTGATATGGCTATGATTGGAGTATTTCAGAAGTATAAAAACCAGATTAAAGAAAACACAGATATTGTGAAGAAAGTTTTAAAAATTTAAATGAAACCACTAAGCATAGGTCGGGATGCTTAGCGGGAAACAACCACAGATTTGATTTACATAAATCTATGGTTGTTTTTTATTGATTGGAAAAGTAACGGATACAAGTTAACTACCAGGTAATAATTACAAAGAAATCTCACATACAAATTTATTTTTATTAAATATCTTAATTAAGAACTCTTCCTGTACATACTTTACAGAGCCGCCTCCTAGTTCAATTTCAGCCTCATTTCCTAAGGCATAAAAAAGGTCATCTGCCATAGTTCTTGCGAAGGCAATTCTATCAGCTTTAGAGGATAAGTTCCAATCCTCTAGGGTCATATCAAAAAACTTGTAAAAATCATCTATTCTCATTATGCCACTTGCAAAATGCTCTATTATTTCAACATATTCCTTGTAATATTTAACTCCCAATTAATTCACCTCTTATATAAAATCATATAATACATTATAGCCTAAAAGCCTAAACAGATATATAATATTAATAAAATAATAGGTAGGAGATAGTTTATATGAGTGTAGCCATGAAACGAGTGAGGATAGAAATAGCTAAAGGTGAAGAGAAGGCAGATTTGGTAATTAAAAATGGTAATATTGTAAATGTCTTTACTAAAGAAATAGTCAGAGGTGATATAGCTATAAGTAAGGATCTAATTATAGGAATTGGTGATTACTCAGGTTATAAGGAAATAGATGCTACAGGGAAGTATATATGCCCAGGGCTTATAGATGGTCATGTTCATATAGAATCAACTATGGTTACACCCTCTGAATTTGCAAAGGCGGTACTTCCTCAGGGTACAACCACAGTAATTGCAGACCCTCATGAAATCGCAAATGTATGTGGAATTAACGGTATAAGCTTTATGATAAATCAAGCTAAGGGGCTTCCCATGAATATATTCTATATGATGCCCTCCTGTGTTCCTTCCACAAACTTTGAAAATAACGGTGCACACATAAATTCTGATCTAATTGCAGCCTTTGTTAATAATGAAAATATTTTAGGGCTTGGAGAAGTAATGGATTATGAAGGGGTACTAGAGTGTAAAGAGGATCTTCTAAAAAAGATAGATCTTTTCGATGATAAAATAATCGATGGACATTCGCCAGGACTCACAGGTAAGGCATTAAATGCTTATAGAGCAGCAGGGGTGGTGACAGATCATGAATGTTCAACCATTGAAGAAGGTATTGAAAGATTAAGATTAGGCATGTATCTTCAAATTAGGGAAGGATCCGCAGCAAGAAACCTGGAAAAATTAATAATGGGCCTCTTAACTAAGGGTATCCCCTTTAATAGAGCTGTATTTTGTACTGATGATAAGCATTTAGAAGATATAAAAAAAGAAGGACATATAAATTATAACGTAAGGAAAGCAATCAGTTTTGGTGTTGATCCTATAGATGCTATTTCTATGGCTACGATAAATACTGCTCAGTGTTATAGACTAAAAAGGTTAGGGGCGGTCGCCATAGGTTATTCTGCAGATCTGATTATATTAAATAGTCTTGAGGAGTTTGAAATAGATAAGGTACTCTTTAGAGGAGAAATAATATGTGAAAATGGGAAACTCACAAAGATTATCAATACTAAAATTGAAGATAAAAATGTTTTTAATACAGTTAGGATAAGAAACATTAAAAAGGAGGATCTTAATATAAGGCTTTCTCAAGATAAAGCTACCGTGATAAGTATTATACCTAGAGAGCTAATAACCAAAAAAGAGATTGCAGCAGTGAAGGTAAAGGATGGCTTATTTACTCCGGATGATAACTACTCTAAGATTGCAGTAATTGAAAGACACAAAGCTACAAATAACATTGGACTTGGCATAGTAAAAAACTTTAATATAAAAAATGGAGCAATAGCAAGCACTGTTGCTCATGATTCTCACAATTTAATTGTTATTGGAGATAATGATGAAGATATGCTTCTTGCAATCAAGGAGCTTAAAAAAGTAAATGGAGGTTTTACAGTAGTTGGAGCAGGAGGAGTTAAAGCCACTTTAGAGCTACCTATTGCAGGACTAATTAGTGATAAAAGCATGGATTATGTAGTGGAGACCTTAGAGAGATTGATTAATGAGGCGAAAAAGCTTGGGATAAATGAAAAGCTAGAGCCGTTTATTACCCTTTCCTTCTTAGCTTTACCTGTTATACCTGAGATTAGGGTAACAGATAGAGGACTTTTCGATGTAACAAATTTCAAATTCATAAATATATAGATTTATATTTGTCACAGATAACCCCCTGTAAAATATAATATTATAAGGCAGGAGGTGAAAGTAATGGATATAATTGAAAATAAAAAGTTTTGCGTTGATTTACCCTATCCAAAAATAGCTGTAAATAAGAAAAGCAGAGAGGATGCTAGGATCATTTCTGATGATTATGCTTCCTGCATAAGCGAATTTACTGCTATAGCTCAATTTACCATCGCAGATATAGCAATCGAAAATGAAAAGATAGCTGGAATTTTTCATGGCATTTCAATAGTAGAAATGAATCATTTTCAAAAACTTGGAGAGGTACTTATAATGCTTGGAGGAGACCCTAAGCTAGAAAGTGGAACAAATAAGATTTGGAGAAGTAATTTTGTTCCGTACGCAGATTCAACTAAAAACAGGATTAAGCTTGCCATCAAGAGCGAGTATGATGCCATAGATCAATATCAAAAACATATTAGAAGAATAAAAAATGAAAGTGTTAAGAGACTCCTTGAAAGAATAGTTATTGACGAAAACTTCCATATTGGATTATTTAGCGAGCTCCTTAAAGAATTTTACTAGGAGTGAAAGCAGAAAAATAATATTGTAATATTTTCAGACATATTTCCCCCTTGAGATGTTTTTGCAGCCCATTATTTGGGCTGTTTTTTTTGGAGGAGATAATAGCAAATAAGCTACTTATATGCTTTTTGTAGCCACAATATTAATACCTGTATTTGCAATATTATATACTATAATAGCTCCAAGCTTAATGGGAGGCTTTACCTCCACGGTTTTAAGCAGTTCTATACATTCTTTGAGCTTTCCCTTTGGAATATCGGTTTCTGTTTTAACGGACAAAACATCAGAGCTTCCAGCTACAGGGACGGTTGAAGTTAAAATTCTTGTTGGATTAACGCATTCCTTTTGGGCATAGATGCTACCATTTATACAATTATTACCTTTAACTAAAACTACAGTGCTATTTTCTAGGGTTATTATCATTTCACATCCCTTTGGGCAACCGATACAGGTTAGATTTCTATTTCTAGTCATTTTTCTTCCTCCACTTTAAAAACTATGGTTTTAAGTCCTGGATGTGTGTTAAAAAGCTTCTTTGGAAGAACTATACTTTGAAGTACCCCAGGGGTATAAATCTTAAATCTTCTATAAATTTCTCTGGTAGCATCAAAATATACAGATATATATGAGTCTCTATATTCCTGGCTTACTCGGAAGGTAACCTGAATTTCCTTATCAATATTATTTGGGTCCACAAAATTTGGTATAGTATATTTTACACCATCCGCCGCCATTAAGGTCGCTGAGCTATTATTAAAGTGAGCACCTTGTATATATTTGCTGGCTTTAGAGGCAGCCTTGTAGCTTTCATTTGTAACAAAATCTACTAAGTCGTGAACCTGAAGCACATTACCGCAGGCAAAAATTCCTTCAATATTTGTTTGAAAGCTTTCATTAACCTTAGCCCCTCCGGTTGCATCCGATAGGTTTATTCCAGCGGAGCGAGATAAATCATTTTCTGGTATGAGTCCTACAGATAAAAGAAGGCAATCACACAATATAAATTCTTCTGTACCCGGTATAGACTTTAAGTTTTTGTCTACTTTTGCAATAGTTACTCCTTCTATTCTATCTTTCCCCTTTATATCTATTATGGTGTGAGAGAGAAGAAGAGGTATATTAAAATCTTCCAAGCATTGCACAATATTTCTTTTTAAACCGCCAGAATAAGGCATCAGCTCCACCACAGCCTTAACCTTTGCGCCTTCTATAGTCATTCTTCTTGCCATTATAAGACCAATATCTCCAGAGCCAAGTATTACTACTTCCTTACCTGGAAGATAACCATGAATATTGACAAATTTCTGTGCAGTGCCAGCGGTTAGTATACCAGCGCAGCGGCTGCCAGGTATGTTGATTGCACCTCTTGGCCTTTCCCTACAGCCCATGGCAAGAATTATAGCTTTAGCTTTTATCTCTAAAATACCATCAGTATCATTTACAGCAGTAATTACCTTTTCTGGGGTGATTTCTATAGCCATAGTGTTTAGTTTATAGGGTATGCTTAAGTCTTTTATTTGGCTTGTAAATCTATCTGCATATTCGGGACCCGTGAGTTCTTCCTTAAAGGTATGAAGGCCAAAGCCACTATGAATACATTGATTTAATATACCCCCTAAGGAAGATTCTCTTTCTATAATCAAAATATCCGTAATTCCTTCTTCATTTGCTCTTATTCCAGCGGCAAGCCCAGCAGGGCCACCACCAATAATTACTAAATCCTTGTATAACATATAGAGCCTCCCACTATACTTTTTTGTTTTTGCCTAGAAGAATAAAAGATTTCATTCCAAATTTAGTTACTTCCTCAGGCAGCAAATTAAGTTCTTTAGACAAAATCCATAGTATTTTTGAGGAACAAAAACCACCCTGACATCTTCCCATTCCTGCTCTAGTCCTTCGTTTAACTCCATCTATGGTTCTTGCTCCTAAAGGTCGTCTTATGGAAGCTAATATTTCCCCTTCAGTAACCGTTTCGCACCTACAGATTACCCTGCCATAAGAAGGATCCTTTTTTATTAGCATTTGTTTTTCAGCTTTATTTAATTCCATAAATTTTATAATTCCTTGCCTTTTAGGATTAAAGCTTTCTTTTTTTATAAGATCTAAGCTATTACGTGCAAGATCTACCACCATGTCTGCAATAGCGGGTGCGCTAGATAACCCAGGTGATTCAATGGCGGAAACATTTATAAAACCAGGGACATCTTTAGCTTCCTCTATAATAAAGTCATCCCCTTGGCTATGAGCACGAAGCCCTGCAAAAGAAGTTATTACACTTTTCATAGGAAGGGCTCTTATCGTAAGGCCGGCTTTTCGTATTACATAGGAAATAGCAGAAGAAGTTGTTGTAGTATCAGCCTTATCGCTAATATCTAATGCATTAGGTCCTACTATAAGATTACCATGAATTGTTGGAGTTATTAAAACTCCCTTCCCCATAATCGTTGGAAGCTGAAAAAGTGTCATATCTGTAAGCTTACCACAATCCTTGTCAAAAATAAGGTACTCTCCCTTTCTAGGGATGATAGCCTGCTTATGCTCTGATATCATATTGTTTATTTCATCAGCATAAACCCCTGCAGCATTGATTACAACCTTTGCTCGATATTCGCTATTTTCAGTTTTGATGGTAAATATATTATCAGCTTTAATTATACTCTTAACTTTTGAATTAAAAAAGAATTCAACCCCGTTGTCATTAGCATTTTCAGCCATGGCAAGAGCCATTTCAAAGGGACATACAATTCCACTACTAGGGGCATATAAAGCAGCATAAATCGAGTCGTTTAGTGAAGGTACAAGCTTCATAGCTTCCGCCCCAGACAATATTTCAAGGTGAGGAACACCATTTTTAATCCCCTGAGCTTTAAGCTCCTCTAATTTAGTAAGCTTTTCTGCTTCAAAGGTGCGCTCTTGAGAAGCAAGAGCGAGAACTAAGGCACCAATTCTTTTAAAGGGGAAATCTAATTCTTTAGATAGATTATCAAAGGCAGAATTCCCTTTAGCATTTAATTTTCCTTTTAAAGAACTGGGTGACGCGTCAAAGCCAGCATGTATAATAGCGCTATTAGCCTTTGTGGTTCCTTCTCCAATATCAGAATTTTTATCTAGAAGACAGATGTTAAGCTTAAATCTTGAAAGCTCTCGACTAATCGAGGTTCCAATAATTCCTGATCCGATAATTGCTATATCATAAATGAATAACACCTCCTATAGAACATTAATCCTTACTCCAACCCATGGAACGTTTAACAGCTTGATGCCATTTCTTAAGTAAAGCTATCCTCACTTCACTCTTCATTTGAGGTTTAAACGTAGCACCTATAGACCAATTTTTAACAAGTGATTCCTTGTTATCCCAATAACCTACTGCTAGCCCAGCTAGATATGCAGCTCCTAAAGCTGTGGTTTCAATTACCTTAGGTCTAACAACAGTAACACCAAGGATATCTGCTTGAAATTGCATTAAAAAATTATTAGCACTTGCTCCTCCATCTACCTTTAACGTATCAAGTAATATCATTGAGTCTTCCTCCATAGCTTTTATAACATCATAAGATTGATAAGCTATGGATTCTAAAGTAGCTCTTATGATATGTTCTTTTTTGGAACCTCTTGTTAAACCTATAATAGTTCCCCTGGCATAAGGATCCCAATAGGGAGCACCAAGCCCAACAAAAGCTGGAACCATGAATACACCGTTTGTATCCTCTACGGTTAAGGCATATTCCTCTGATTGTGCTGCGGTCTTTATCATACGAAGTTCGTCCCTTAGCCACTGTATTGAAGCACCAGCTACAAAAACGCTACCTTCTAAGGCATATTCAATTTTACCATCAATACCCCAGGCGATGGTAGTTAATAATCCGTTTTTAGATTTCACAGGGGTTTCGCCTGTATTCATAAGCATAAAACATCCTGTTCCATAAGTGTTTTTTGCAGTTCCTTTAAGAAAGGAGGTTTGACCAAATAAAGCTGCATGTTGATCTCCAGCGACTCCTGAAATAGGGATAGCAGCACCAAATAGAGAATCATCTGTATATCCATATAAATGACTGGATGGCTTTACAACAGGAAGCATTGAGGCAGGTATAGAAAAAGCCTCCAATAGCTCTTTATCCCATTCAAGCGTATATATATTAAAGAGCATAGTTCTAGAAGCATTAGAATAGTCCGTGGCATGTACCTTGCCTTTAGTAAGATTCCAAATAAGATAAGTATCTACCGTTCCAAAGAGTAAATTACCCTTTTCTGCCTCTTCCCTGGCACCGGCGACATTATCTAATATCCACTTTATTTTAGTTGCAGAAAAATATGCATCTAAAATAAGCCCTGTTTTATCTCTTATTATATTATGAAAGCCAGCACCAATTAATTCATCACAATATGGTGCAGTTCTTCTGCATTGCCACACAATAGCATTGTATACTGGTATTCCTGTTTTTTTATTCCATACAATTGTTGTTTCCCTTTGATTTGTTACACCAATAGCAGCAATATCCTTTGCAGTTATATTTATTTTGGCCATGGCTTCAAAGAAAACGCCATATTGGGAGGACCAAATTTCTCTAGGGTCGTGTTCCACCCAACCAGGGCTTGGATATATTTGAGCAAACTCCTTTTGAGCAGAGCTTGCTACTTCTCCTTTTTCATTGAATAGTATGCATCTAGAGCTGGTTGTACCTTGATCTATTGCCATTATATATTTTCCCATTTTACCCTCCATTTTTAGAAGTATTATATATTTATTCATTATATATTGATAATGTATATCAATGTTTTTATGTTAAAACCATATATAGTAGGAGTAGAAAATAACTTTCCACAACCTGTGGACTATTTGTGGATAAAACCCGATATGTTGATTGAAAATAGCTCATTAATACTATATATAGGCATAATAAAACGTATAATTACATATATTAGCATAAATATCTACAATAATACTATTTTTGCTTAAAAGTATCCACAAGGATACTACACAAAAAACACTGTCACGTACCATTATATGACAGTGTTTGCTTTTTATCAGACAAATATTTCATTTAATAGTGAACGCCTATATTACCTAATACTCTTTTCTATATTAATTCTACCTATAATAAGACCTTCTTTGATTCTGCTTTCCGTTCCCTCATAGATAGGATCTTCATGTTCAATGCTTATTACATCATTGTAGCCTAGTTCCTTTAAGGCCATTAAGAAAAGCTTCCATTCTATTTGGCCAAGACCAGGGAGACGATATCTCCAAAAACCATAATCCTCATTATTAATATTCATTTGCTTATTAAAAATTCCATAAAGCTTTAGTTTGTCTGGCAGTATTTCAGCATCCTTTGCATGGACGTGGAAGATTCTATTTATATAGTCTGGTAAAATCTCTATATAATCTATAAGTTGAAAGTAAAGATGGGAAGGATCAAAATTTAATCCAAAACTTTTGCTCGGTACTCTTTTAAACATTTCATCCCAATATTCTGGGGTATAGGATATGGTTCCAGGTTGTCCCTCAACCTGCCAACCTATCATTGGACAGTTTTCAATCATAAGCTTAACTTTTTTAGATTCTGCATAGGCTACTAAATCCCTAAAAACAACCTCGAATTCATCAAAGTTTTCTTCAAGGTTTTTACTTATATCTCGTCCTACAAAGGTACCTACAAGCTCAACTCCAAGTATAGAGGCAGCATCAATGCACTTTTTAACATGATTATTTACCAGCTTTCTTTTCTCCAAATCGCAATCTAGGTTATTGTCATAATATGCTAAAGAGGATATTTTTAGATCTAACTTCTTAAAATAAGCCTTTATCTCAAAGGCTTCTTCAACTGTAAAATTAGCAACATCTATTTCGCTACCTGAATAGTCTCTATCATTTGTTCTTGGCCAACAGGAAAGCTCTAAAGCCTTAAACCCATTTTTCGAAGCCCATTCTGCTTTTTCTTTTAGAGGAATATTATTTAAGCAACCAGTTAAAAAACCTATACGCATATTAAATCTTCCTTTCCTTATTATATTTTTTAAGTTGATCTTCTTATAAGGAGTTCATGCTCTAAAATTACATCCTCTGGATGGATGCAATCTCCCCTTATCTGTTTTAATAAAAGCTCCATTGCTGTAGTTCCTAAGTCATATTGAGGCTGGGAAATTGTTGTAAGCTCAGGCTCATACATTCGTGAAAAATTTATATTGTCAAAGCCTGCTACTGCCATGTCACTAGGGATAGCAAGACCCTTTCCCTTAATAGCTTTAATAGCTCCAATTGCCATTAGGTCAGAGATAGCAAAGATAGCGGTTGGGGGATTCTTTAAGGACATTAGCCCCTCGGTGGCCTTCATACCACTTCTAAAACCATAATCTCCATAAACTAATAGCTCCTCCTTAAACCCTATACCTACATCATTAAGAATTTCCTTGTAGCCATCTTCTCTTCTTTTAGTAGAAAGGTAATTGTTATTGCAACTTATCATTCCGATCCTTTTATGGCCTAAGGATAAAAGATGGTTCATAACCCTTTCAGAAGCTTTAAAGCTATCAATAGATACATGGCTTACATCCAGCCCTTCCATATATTCGCAGCATTGAACAACTGGATAATTCTTAACGATTGAAACTAGCTCTTCCTTTTTAAGTTCTGAGGCAAATATTATTACCCCATCTGCTAATCTGCTCTTTAATAGTTCAATATAAGATAGCTCACGTTTTACATCAGAATTGGTGTTACAAATCATTATATTATAGCCATATTTATGGCCAGTATCTTCTATACCTCTAATTATCTTAGAGAAGAAAGGGTTTGAAATATTAGGTAGCAAAACTAAAATAATCCTTGTTTCGGATCTTCTTAAATTTCTACCAAGGAGATTAGGATTATAGTTAAGCCTGTTAATAACATCTGTAACCTTTGTTCTGGTTTTTTCTGTAACAAGGCTGCTATCATTTAATACCCTTGATACGGTTGCCACAGATACTTCAGCTTCTCGTGCTACATCCTGAATTGTTGCCATTTTATCCCCCTCATTTAAATATTACAATGATAAACTAAATTACTTTAAAACTTAAAGTAATTGTAACGGATTTCATTTTATCCATAGCTCTATTTTGACAGAGAACACCAGATAATTCAAGTATGTAATATTAATAGCTTAACTTATCTTTTTAGTACAAGGTCACTAAAAGTAAGAAAGGCACTCCAATCCTCTTTATTTTGTGCATGACCACCAGATCTAAAGAAAATCTGATTATTCTCTCTAGCATTAAATAAATTAAAGGCTTTTTCCGAGGCGGTATGACTTAATTTTGTTCCATAAGGATTTGTCCAATAATCCTCTAAACCATCGGTTGAGATAACACCCCTAGGAGCAATAAGTGCTCTAATAAAATGAAGATCAAAGGGAAGTCTTAGCTCATCCTTTATACGATGAGGTCTTTCCGGATTTGCAAAGGGTACGATTTCTTTTGACCACCAATATGGAAAGGCTGCCACGATGTTACCTAAGGACTCACATTTTGTAGGGTCCTGGGTTGCTATATTATGTTCCCCTAAGAATCTGATAGAGCCTAAACCACCACTTCCTGAACCTGCAGCGGCAACAACCTTAATTCTGTCATCATATATTGCTGCACATAATGCAGCTTTAGCTCCTCTGGAATGACCGGTTACACAAATTCCTTCTTTATCAATGAAAGGAAGTAACAAGAGATGTTCTATAGTTATAGAATGACCCCAGGCCCAGGCAGCAATAACTCCAAAGTCATAGTTATTATAAAGTTTAAAGATCCCGTTATCTCGATCAGCACTATCTTTTGCTATCGAGACTCTATTAAAGGTAGCTAGGGCATAGCCTCTATCGATTAATTCTTCCTCTATTGGGCATAGTTCATTTTCACTTTCACTATTTTTTACTATTACCGGAAAGCTCCCCTTAATCGATGGATAAACTAGTCTTACGCTAAAAGACAAAGAGTCATCTTTACTATAGATTATTGAAAAATTCCTTTCTATTCCTTTTCCATTATATATTGGTCTTTCATAATTTATTTTGCTATGAAGATCCATAGGGGTAGGTGGGATATGTCCGTATAAATAATGAGCAAGCATTTCTTTCAAATATATTCTTTGATTCTCCCAATTCTTTGTTGTCATTTCATCATCGGTTTTAAAAAAGTTAGGTAAGCCTTCCTGGATTGGTAATTCAGACATAGATTTCCATTTATAATCAAACATATAATCACTCCAATGCGATATTTTATATTAATTATAACAAAAGGAGCGAAACGAAACTTGCTTTTTTTATTTTAGTATTTTTCTAAAATCCTCCAAGCTTATGATTGGTGGAAGACAGGAGAAATTCTTGCAGAAATATGCGGTTGTCATGCCATTCAGAGATTTATATTCAGTAATGCTTGGTATAATATCCTTTAAGCTTTGAAACCTTTCTGAATAATACAAGGATAGAGTAAAAGGGTTAAAGTCTTCACATAAAGCCCTGATCATGGGGTCATTATCTGGAGAGTAGTTTTTACCCACCATTTTTAATTCCCTTGACTGATTAAGGGATATAAGACTTAACAGCATAAAGGTGTAATCCTTTGGTGAAGTATTAATTAAGGGCTTAACTGTATTAATTTGTTTCCCTGCTAGTTGCTCCAGGTTACTATCATCTGTCAGTCTTGCTAACCTAACAAGATTATAGGCTGCCACAGAATTTCCAGAGGGAAGAGCACCATCATAATACTCCTTAGGACGAATTAGCAATTCTTCTCCATTATCTGCAGTAAAGAAAAAACCTCCGTTTTTTTTATCTTCAAAATGCTCTAGCATGTATTTATTTAGCCGTAGTGCTTCCTTTAAATATTTAGGCTTATAACTCGTTTCATATAATTCAATGAGGCCATATATTAAAAAGGCATAATCATCAAGATAGCCATTATAGGCCACAGCTCCTTGCCTGTATCTGGCCATTAGTCCACCATCTGTTGAGGACAATTCTTTTAAAATGAAATCTGCAGCATTTTCTGCCATAAGCTTGCAGTCGCTATCATTAAGCACTCTAGAGGCTATTGAAAAGGCAGCTATCATTAGACCATTCCAGGAAGTAAGTATTTTATCATCTTTTAAGGGATGAATTCGATCCTCTCTACTAAGAAATAACTTGTTTTTCCATTGCTTAAGTTCTGGGGGGAGATTATTAATAGTACTTGTTTTTATAAGGTTTGGAATATTTAAGCCTTCAAAATTACCTTGAGCTGTTATATCATAAAGCTTATTAAAGCTAGTGCCATCAACCTCTCCGAGGACAGCTATAACCTGGGAGGAAGTCCAAAGATAGAATTTGCCTTCAACACCTTCAGAGTCAGCATCCTCAGCAGAATAAAAGCCTCCTTCCTTAGAGGTCATATCTCTTTTAATATAGGTAAGTATTTCTTCTGAAACATCCTTAAAGGTTTGGTTTTTAGTAAGCTGATAGCCTTCAAGATATGTAATAGCCAAGAGGGCATTATCATAGAGCATCTTTTCAAAATGGGGAACTAGCCATTTTTCATCAGTTGAGTATCTACAAAAGCCAAAGCCTATATGATCATAAATACCTCCTTTGTGCATGCTTTCTAGAGTCTTATTCACAATGCTTAAAGAAGCAGGGTTATTATGCACATAATAATATCTTAGTAGAAAGTTAAGCCTATAGGAAACAGGGAATTTGGGGCTTCTACCAAAACCACCATAGTGACTTTCAAAGTCCTTGACCAAGTCATTGAACGAAAGATCAATAAGGCTTTCATCATCAACGTCTTCACTACTGCTATATAGATTATTTGTACTGTTATTAACTAGGTTAGTGATATTTGATCCATATTCTATTAGACTTTTCTTATTGCTCGACCAAAGTTTTGACACTTTTTCGAGAAGAGTAATAAGCCCATTAGAGCTTGAAGTATCCTCTTTAGGGATATAAGTGCCTGCAAAGAAAGGTGCTTTATCAGGTGCCATTATAATGGTTAGAGGCCAACCTCCTTGTCCGTTTATAGCTTGGCAAAAGGACATGTATACCTGATCTATATCTGGCCTTTCTTCTTTATCTACTTTTATTGCAATAAAATTATCATTTAGGACTTTTGCAACTTCTTTATCCTCAAAGGATTCCCTTTCCATAACATGGCACCAATGGCAACACGGCTAATAACAGCAATTACGAATACCCAATAGATAAGAAAATAGGCTTATCTTCGGAGGTTGCTTTAGTAAAAGCTTCATCGCCCCATGGATACCAGTCTACTGGGTTGTGGGCATGTTGCAATAGATAAGGGGATTTCTCATTGATTAATCTATTGGGTATTTTGTTAATTGTCATAAAGATCACTTCCTTTCAAATGTATTATGGTGTATTTCTTTTCACTATATTATCCCCAAAGGCATCGCAAATTATCTTCATATTATTTTAAATAATTTAATTTTTAAATTTAATTTAGTTTTAGTTTCAAAGCATTAAGCAGTCTTAATACTCCCTAAGGCATGCATTAATGTTACAATAAATAAAGCAATTATAATGTTATTTAAGTTGAAATAGAATATTTTTTATAAGTGATAGAAAACCAATTCAATAATACGAATATATAAGTGAGAGCTCTTAAAATTAATTATATATAGTTACCATCATTATAATTAAAGGTTTGTTCACGACTTATCTGAACATAGGAGAGGATTTGAATATGAAAATAGATCAAAATAATTTCATTATGCTTTTGAAAAAAAAGAAAGAGAATGCTTTAGATTATGTTATAGATACATATGGAAGGCTAATAAAAAGTATAGTTAAAAAGCATCTTTATAATTTTGAAAGTTTCCAAGATGAGTGTTTCAATGACATACTACTAGTTGTATGGTATGACATCGAAAACTTTAATGATGAAAAAGGTTCATTTCAAAACTGGTTAGCAGCTGTGGCAAAATACAAATGTATAGATTATAAAAGAAAGTATTTAAAGCATTTGGAGAATCATAGTATTGACAATATTGATTTATCAGATAATGATCAGGTTGAAAGAAATCTTTTAGAAAATGAGCTAAGCGAAGATATGGAAAGCTTACTTAGCAGTTTGAAACCTCAGGATAAGAATATATTTCTTAAATATTATAAAGATGAAATGAATATTGAGCTAATCTCAAAAGAGACGGGGATTAAGACTTCTGCTATATATAATAAGCTATCTAGGGGAAGAACAAGACTAAAGTCCACTTTCGAAAATAGGCATTAGTATAAGGAGGTTAATCAATTGAATAAAATATTAGAAGTGTTAAATAATGCTGAGATAGATTTAGATGATTATAAAGACTACGAATTAAATGATATAGAGAAAAAGCAAATCAAGAAAAAAATCAGGGTAAGAATCAATAATAAAAAGGTTAAAGGAAATAGAAAGATGCCTGCAATTGCAGTTGTAATCTTTGGATTAATTTTCGTATGTGTATTCATGAGTAGAAATGTTTTAGCCAATGTTAATATATTTGGAACCAGTATAGAAGAATTTTTTCACCTTAAGACTAATACACTACAAAATTATAAAACTGTAATAAATAAAGCAGTCACAGATAATGGCGTTACAGTGAAATTAAATGAGTTTATGATGGATGAAACTGGGATTATGATAGACAGTACCTTCTCTAAATATACTAATAATTGGTCATGGGCTACTTCCTCCTCATTGGAGCCCCAAGTATTTATAAACGGGAAAAATATTTTAGAGAGTGGGTATGGTAGTGGAACCTCAGCAATAGTAATCGATAGTTCTACTTGTAGTTTCCTAAACGATATAAGCCCATCTGATAAGAAATATTTGAACCTAGCAGGAGATTTTAATGTAAGAATTGTATTTGATAAAGTTAATAATGGAGATAGGGTTATAAACGGAAATTGGGTATTTGAATTCACGTCTAACAAAGATAAGATTTCGGAGATAACAAGAAGACTTCCAATAAATAAAAGTTTTACAACTGACGAGGGAGTAAAGGTAACTATAAAAGATATTAGATTTTCGCCACTTAAAACAGAACTAGATTATTATACAAGCGATGCCTTACATTTTGATATACAATTCAAACTAGAAGATGAAAATATGAAGGAATATGCATGTAATTCAGGATTTGGTAACTCATATTCGGAGGAGAATCCAGAGACTATTGGGTACTATGGGTATGATATTATAGATGACAAAATTGATAAGATAAAAATTACACCGATACTTAAAGCTATGGTAATGCCAAAAGATGGGGATCATGAAATAAGAGTAGGTTATACTAAAGTATTAGATGCTCAAGCAATTGAAGTAAATACTAGATGAGGATGTTAAAGGCCTCTATAGCTTGTGGATTAACTGAAATTATTAAGGTAAAAGCGATTTATTGATAATATCAATCGTGAAAAAGTGCTTTCAAAGAAAGGTATGCTTATTTGAAATTAAAGCATACCTTCTAAAATTAGATTTTATTGTATTTCGTCTATTTGAAATATTTTTCTACTTCACGTATATTATTCAAATCAAAAATATCGGTTGCAATTAATTCGATAGTTTCTTCAGGCAATTTTTTAATGTTTTCTTCATAACTTAAAGGCACATTTGTAAATTTTTTAGTAAGTTGCTTTATAAGCATTTCAGCTTTACCTTCAACTTTAGCTCCACTAATATTGGAGTTCTCATCCTTTAATGCTTTCTCCCGAATCTCATATAATTCTTTAGTATCGACATCTTTATTCAAATAATCTAGAACATTTATAGCTTTTTTTATAGCGGGCTCAGCCATAGCGTATCTCTCCAATAACTCTTTATTTTCATATTTTAAAAATTGTACCCACATTTGTAATGGATCACTTTCTTCCTGAACAGCTTTGGGAACCTTTAATAGTTCCACAAAATGAATTTCAAGATTATCATTTAGTAGTTGTCCAGAGCTTTTTTCTTTTATATGAAATACCGTGTGAAAATTGTCACCTTGAATGTAGTTGAAATTAATAATATTTATAGTGATAGTTTTTTTGAGCTCTTTATATTCTTGACCAACGCCTAACTGACTACTATAGAGTTTGCTCCAATAATATAAGCTTCTTTTATCCATATTATATTTATTAAATAATTGTATCTCAATATTAATTAATTCACCAGACAAGGTTTTAGCTTTTATATCAAGAATTGAAGTCTTTTCTTCTAATAGCTCTCTTCTTATGAATGGGTTTAGAATTTCAATTTTATCAAGTTTACTCTTTTCTTCAAACTTTAATATTGAATTAAGTAGACTTAAAAGAATATCCGTGTTACCTTCTTACTTCCATTTAAACTACTCACCCAATGCATAATAAAAGAAGATTTTAAATTAAAACTGTTTTATTTATCTTTGTTATTTTGTCTTACCATCATGATTCCTCCAACAAACATTAATACTCCACCACCAATAAGTAGATATAGGAGAAAAGTGGGCACGTTTTGATGTAGCGAATTCTTTACCATCATAATTATTAACAAATCAAAAAAAATAATAATTAAACCTATTTTCACGATATTATTCATTAATATCCTCCTGAAAATCTATATCTTCATTTCCAAAAATCAATTTAAATATAAAATCTACCTTAGGATCTATTTCCATCATCTTTATCTCTCCTTTATTATAGCATAAACAAGTATAAATAAGTCTTCTTAAGTAGTATTTCCTAAGAGTAGGCTTTTATGCGAAAATAATTTCGGCTGATAGGTACGCTTGTTTTATCTAAAGCAGTCGGAACGACACTAGATAGATAATCATATAGTTTTCTTTCTGTCTTATAACTGTTGCATGTATTGCAAAAAGCTTAATTATCAAACACAAAGGACTACATACATAACACGACTATTAGAAACTCTATATATAAAACGCACTTTACTATTACTAACAACAAATCATTAAGGAATTGGGTTTTTGTATCCTTTCTTAATGATATTCTGATAATTAGGAGGTAATTCGTAACTTTTTATATGTTCAAATTTTTTTATTTCAACCTCTCCAGCTCCTCCAACTGTAACAGTGATATAATCGAGCCCAACATCTAAATGTGGTCCTATATAAGAATCAACTCGCAGTTTTATATTAAAAACAAATGAACGATTGCCATTAGGTCTTTCTGCACTCAATACGTATACTGTATATGGAGCAACCATTGGGGTGTCCGTTAGATACTTTGAATAATATTTATCGACTTCTTTCTGAATATAAGGCAATAGTAAGGATATAAAAATGTCTTGATACAATTCTTCTCTTGACTGTTCTTGTGGGTGATATGGTAATATCTTTACCTATAAGATTTTTAATAATTTCAGTTGTCCTAGCAAGCGGTACCAGTTGATAGTTTGAAAGGTAAACCATCAATGCCTGTAGGTTATCTCCATATTGTACAGGTTGACTTACT
>Ga0209125_1000952_pt1 | contig 31475 bp, 33 predicted proteins | sample BarGraIncub1131A_FD_184503 | JGI IMG/M metagenome (GOLD analysis project Ga0209125, IMG submission 184503) | Arctic peat soil microbial communities from Barrow, Alaska - Barrow Graham LP Incubations 11-31A (SPAdes) (version 2) | ecosystem: Environmental > Terrestrial > Soil > Wetlands > Peat... | reverse complement strand
GGCAAGCTGCTTCCCACCGAATACCCTTTTGTGCTGGCGCATGAAAAGGCTCACCAGTTTGGCATTTCCAGCGAGGCTGAAGCCAATTTCATGGCCTGGTACATCTGCACTGAAAGTGGGGACAACCGATTAAAATATTCAGGAAATATCCAGCTGCTCCAGTATTTTCTGGGCGATCCTTTTCACCGGGAGGCCATCCGGGAATACCTGAAACGGTTCGACAAGAAAGCGATGGCCGACATCATGGCGCAACGAAACCACTGGAAGGAGCTGAGAAATGAGACCCTCGACAAGGCCCAAACCATGGCCAACAATGCCTACCTCAAGACGAACAGAATCCATGAAGGGGTGATGAACTACAACAGTGTCGTCCGAATCGCCATTGAATGGTACCTCAATGAATATCCGCTGAACAGCACAAAACCCAAGAAGTAAAGTCTGCTTATATTTTTACTCAATTGGTTATCTTTGGTGGTGAAAATCAAACATTATGCTACTAACTAGGCTGCTACTCTTAAACATTACCTTCCTGCTATTTCCTGCCGCCAATCTCCTGGCGCAGCATGCTACTGTCAAGTTTGGGTCTGGTTACCAGTCCCAAACCGCAACAGACCCAATTGAAACAAATTTTGCGGCACCGCCAAAAGATTGCTGGCCCCATACCAGGTGGTGGTGGCCAGGAAATGCAGGTTCCAGGGAGGAGATCACCAGGGAGCTGGAGCAGATGAGAAGCCATGGTATCCGGGGGGTGGAGCAGATTTCCATGGATCCTGTGTACGAGAAGGGAAATGTCGAATACCTCTCCGATGAGTTTATGGAACTACTGAAACACACAGTAAAAGAGGCCAAACGATTGGGCATGGAAGTATCGCTAAATTTCGGCGGACCCGGATGGATCATTGGTGGAGAATTCGTTCCGGAAGAAGACCGGAGCAAGGATTTGGTGCCGACCTACTTAGATTTGACCGGACCACAAGTATTTAGGGGGGAGCTTCCTGGTAAGTTAATCAAAACAAAAAGATCGTGGGAAGTCTATTCGCCCACGCTGGACGGAACCGAGCAATTGATAGCTGCCATCGCTGGAAAGCTGGACAAATCCGGTAAGTTGATTGAAAAATCGCTGATAAATCTTACCTCAAAAACAAAAAACAAACAATTAGAATGGGATATTCCTGAGGGTGAATGGCGACTGATGTCTTTCTGGCTTAAGAAAAATGGCACCGGTAATGCGGTGGATCATTTCAACAAGGGAGCAATGGATCGGTATTGTAACTTCCTGGGCAATAAGTTTTACACTGCATTCGGCGATGAGTTTGGCAAGACGGTGGAGTCACTTTTTGCGGACAGCTTTGAACTGGCTAACCTGGCCAGTGGCTTGAACTGGTCGACAGGTCTGTTCGGCGAGTTTCAAAAAACCTACGGCTATGACCTGGTTCCCTATCTTCCGGCAATCTGGTTTGAGTTAGGTGAAATTTCTCCAAAAATCAGGTACGATGTGAACGAATTCCTGCATCAGACCGGCTTGAATGTATTCTACAAAAGCTTCCTCGGCTGGTGTAAGGCACACCAGATAAAAGGGCGGATTCAGACCTACGGCTTCAATTCCGATAACATCGAATCGGCCGGAATGACGCACATCCCGGAGATGGAAATCACCGCCGGAGAGAAAGATCAGGCCGACTGGTTCGATACCCGCATCGGTCCGAAGAAATATGTCTCTTCCGGCGCCCATCTTTACAACCGAAAGATCGTTTCTGCGGAGGTTTACACTTTCATACACTGGGAACGCTACCGCGAAACCCTTGAAGAACTGAAGATTGCCAGCGATGGATATCTACTTGCCGGCGCCACCAAATTTTACAACCACGGATTCAATTTCTTGCCGGAACAGGAGGTGGCTCCCTCCCGTTCCATTCCTTTCGCTGCCTACATTCAGCCACAAAATGTCTGGTGGAAATATTATCCCAAACTGGCAGAATACATTGCCAGATCCTCCTGGCTGCTGCGGCAGGGAGATTTTCAGGCTGATATCGCCTTGTACTCGCCCCTGGCCAACCAATGGGCCATTAATGCCATCAATCCGAGGAAGTGGACACGCGAATTTGACTGGGGCGAACTCGGCGGACTCATCGTTTCGAACGGTTACGATTACGACCTGATCAATGACGATGTTTTGCAGAACCATGCTTCTATTCAAGACGGAAATATCACCGTACAAAAGATGGCATATAAGCTGCTAATCGTTCCAAATGTGGAGACCATCCCGCTTAAAACACTTGAATTCATTGAGAAGTATGTTCGACAAGGCGGTCAGGTGCTCTTTCTGGAACGGTTACCTGAAAGATCGACAGGACTGAAAAATGCTGCCCAGACAGACGAAAAAGTCAAGGAGCTCGTTACCCGTCTTTTTAATGAACCTTCTCTGAGCGAACCTGCCGGGAAGCCGCTTTATGGCATCAAGGAAGCCAAAACGGATGCTACTTCCGGGTTCAGTTATGGAAAAGGGAAAGTGTACAAATTAAATAATGTCCTCGACCGTCAGATCTGGTGGGACCGGCAGAGCAGCATGCTGGATCCTTTTTTGAAGATTCTGCGAAACCGGATAGCGCCCGATTTTGGGATTGATTTCGCCTTTGAAGGTCTGCGGAAAAACGAAGGACTGACCTACCTGCACAGGAAAGTCGGCGAAAGGGATTTCTATTTCGTCGCCAACATCCAGGATAAGGTTAGCACCATTCCGGTCACTTTCAGGGTACAAAACAAGGTCATAAGGAAATGGAATCCATACACCGGCGAAATTACTGGAGTCTATGCTTTTGAACAGAAAAAAGATGGCATTTGCGTGCCTTTAACCCTGGCACCTTATGAATCCTACTTCCTTGAGTTTGCTCCGGGAACGCCAGAAATCGAAATTTTAAAAACTGATTTTCGGGATATTGCAAAGGCTTCCTTGTCTTCTGTCGTGGCCGAGACCAGACTCAACGGCCAGTATATTACTACGCTACGCACTACAAACGCTACTTCTGGTGCTTCCGGCGAAAAAACTTATGCTACAGATGTTACGGGTATTCCAGCTCCCTTCAGCCTTTCAGGAAACTGGCAGGTAGCATTGAAAGGGGAAAAATTTCTGCCCTGGCTAGAGACCACGGATCACCTGACCTCCTGGAGCGAGGATCCAGCTACAAAAAACTTCAGCGGCACTGGCAGTTATATCCTCGATTTCGAATTACCTGCTGAATATCTGAAAACTGATCAGAAGCTCTACCTGGACCTTGGTAAAGTTGGAAATATCGCGGAAGTAACCATCAATGGCAAAGAGGCTGGAATCGTCTGGATGCGTGGACAGCAACCAGAGGTCACGGCGACCCTGCAGAAGGGGAAAAACCATCTTGAGATAAAGGTTACCAATACGCTGATTAACAGGATCTCTGCCATGAAAAACGCTGCTCCAATCCCTGCCTCGATGGTCGATAAGTTTGGCAGCAAGGATAAACAGACAGAACTTCCAAGGGAATTTGGATTCACACCGCTGCCTCCATCAGGATTGATAAGGCCGGTGAGGCTTATACCATCTAAAAAAGTGACCATTCAGCTTTAAGATGCTCTGGGCCAGCCTGCTTCAGGGTCTGCCTGATTCATTCACCTTGGGTTCAGGGATCTTTCCTTTTAACCTGTCGTATTTCTTGAACTCATTGAGCTGCAGGCTGTCCATAGCGGCGCTGTTTAGAATATTTCCCTTATCGTATTTGATCTGGTATTTTAACTTTCCTTCTTTGTCATAGAATTTCCAATCTCCGTCGGAAAGGTCATCCTTATAATAGCCCTCAACTGATTTTACGCCGTCCTGGTCAAAAAAAATTGCCAAACCGCTTTTTTGCCCGCCGACAAAAGTTATCTCACTCCTTTTCAGACCAGTAGGATAAAATTCTTTCGATGTGCCATCCAGCAAATCATTTTTCAACTCCTTTTCCCAAATCACCTGACTTTTTTGGTCGAAGCCCCTTGAAATGCCACTTTTCTTTCCGAGAAGATAGTTCTCCGTCTGGACAACCTTTTCACCACTGTAAAAATTCCAGGCACTATCGCGCAAAGTGCCTTCGAAAACGCCTTTGGCATAAAGCTTTCCTTCCGCATCAAAAAGGGAGGCGAAAGACCGTTGAGAATCCGAACGGTAGTTCATCAATGCCTTGACTTTCCCATTTTCGTGGTATCTTTTCCACTCCCCTACAGGCTTATCGTTGAAGAAAAACCCTTCATATTTTATGGTTCCTCCGGGATATATTCCGACCCATTTCCCTTGTTTCATTCCGCGTGCATCCATTTTGTTGACAGCTTCCTGCGATAGGGAAGAAAATGTCATAGAGCAGAGCAAAAAGAAGAGTATATAATTTTTCATCGTTTCAGACTTTCAACAAAGGTATAGAAATCTTCTGCTATCAGCCCAAATTAAGCTATTTTTAGCTCTTGGAAGGAACCGCTATTTTACGATCGCCAATCAATAGCCAAATTTCTGATGAGAACTGCGAAATATATTTTGATCATCTTGTTTTTGTTGCCCGGCATTCTTTTGAAGCTTGCCGGTCAGTCGATCTATAATACTGACATACAATACATTACTGATCAGAAGATTCACACAGTCCTGTTTTTTACAGAAGGATGGGAATTCTCGCAGCCTGTCTTGGAATTAGGTTCTAACCAACGACTTATCCTAAAATTCGACGATCTTACCAGGAATCCCAAAAACTACAATTACACGCTGATTCATTGCGATGCGGACTGGAACCCTTCCCGCATTGTCTCCTCTGAATACATGGCCGGATTCCCGGAAAACCCGCTGAACGACTATGCTTTTTCGATCAATACGACCATCCCCTATGTGAATTATAGATTGGCATTACCGAATGAAAATGTCAAAATTTTAATCTCAGGCAACTACCTGCTGAAGATCTGGGAGAATGGGGAAAAGGATAAGCCGGTGATCGTCAGGCCCTTCTACGTCACCGAAAAGCAGGTGGAGATTTCCGGCGAAATCCGGAAAGCCAGTTTCGAAGGCTACAGCGGGGCAAGTCAACAGGTCGCATTTACAGTCAGCTATTCAAACAGCTATCCAAACAGCTATCCGAGATTTGCAATCTCGGATCCCCTGAACGAAATCAAGACGGTAGTCATGCAAAATTTCCGACTGGACAATCGGTTGACCAAACTTAAGCCCACTTTCATCAGGCAAAACCAGTTGGTTTACGAAGAGAAAACCAATCTCTTCAAGGGGGGGAACGAATTCCGAAATTTCAACGCCAAGAATCTGCAAACCAATGGCATGGGCATTCAAGGTATTGAATACAGGGATTCATACTTCCATGTTTTCCTGATAAGAGATGCCTCTACAAGGAATGAGATCTTTCGGGCAAGAGACGATCTGAATGGCAGATTTCTGGTAAAAAACGACCGTGCCGGCGACAGCGACCTCGAATCGGATTATATCTGGGTTCACTTCGCATTGATTCCGCCGGACCAGATAACAGACGACCTGATTTTCGTATTCGGCGCCTTGTCTGATTGGCAATGTTCGCCGGCCAACCAACTGACTTACAACCCGGAAACCAAATTATACGAAGCTGTTATTTTACTCAAGCAAGGCTTTTACGATTACCAATATGCTGTCGTTGACCGAATTACAAAGACCATCGATGCCACCCGTCTGGAAGGAACCCATGTTGAAACCGAAAATGATTACCATTTTTTTGTCTACTACCATGGATTCTCATCCAGGTATGACCGGTTAATCGGGTACCGGGTAATCAATTCAGTTCGGAGATAATTATTCAGCCAAATATCACCCTGCAACAAACTCATGAAAAGGAACAACTTTAACAGTCATTCCGTCCTGAATAAAATGGTCGTTTTGAGAAAGGGTTACGATGATGCCTTCCGGAAGTTGGAATGCTTTCATAGCTTCAAACAATCCTGATGTTTCCCTTTGCAGATTGTCACTGTTTAATTCAAGGCAAACCTGAACGGCGCTTGATATAACCCCTTTCCCAATTACCAGGAAATCGCATTCACCACTACCGGAGTAATAATAGATTTCTTTGGAATGTCGCCTCAAAGCAAGAAAAACCAGGTTCTCCAGTTTGTGACCTACATCTTTCGTAAAACGGGGTGTAGTAATTTCTACCAATCCCGTATCAATGGCATATACTTTTCTGGGATTGATATTTTGTTTTTTGAGAGAATAGTCAAACATTGGGACAAAAGCCAGTAAGTAACACTGTTCCAGGTGAGAAAAATACTCCAGAATGGTAGTGGCCGAAGAAATCCCGAAAGTGGTTTTCAATTTATTGCCAGTCACACGGTTACCAATATTGGATAACAGAAATAGGGTGAGACGTTGCAGCGTTTTTACATCGCGGATGTTATACCGCACTGCAATGTCGCGAATGAGAATGTCGTCCAAAAGCGAGGTGAGAATTTCATCGCTCTTTTGTTTCTGGTATTCGGGAAAACCTCCCTCTTTTAAATAGGAAAGCGTAGTTTCAGCACAAGGTGCGAGATCATGAAAACGGCAATATTCGTTGTAGGAGAAGGGGAAAAGTTCTTTGCTGATATGCCTGCCGGTGAGGCTCGTTCCCAGTTCCCTGCTAAGCAATGAAGCATTTGAACCGGTAACAAACACCTGAAAGTTCTCGTCCAACTTTTGGCGCACATACCTTTCCCAACCTTTGACAAGTTGTATTTCGTCGAACATTAATACTGTACTCCCGTTCCCTTTAATCAGTTCGTCCAACTTCACAAAGTCGTCGATCGCAAAATCATAAAGACGCGGATCATCAAAATTCAGATAAACTGCCTGTGGATAACGTTCCCGGAGTAACTGAAAAAGTAAGGTACTCTTTCCGCAACGGCGAATGCCGGAGATAATCAGCGCGTGAGACCTGGTATCGGGCAATGATTGCAATTGTTCCCTTTTCATGCCTGCATCTTTGGCACCAATGGCGACTTTCTGCTGTTCGAAAATTTCCCGGAGAAAATCTATTTGAATCATGTTGTTAAACTTTGATTATCAGTACAAATATAATACTTTTCATTTAAAATGGAAATTATTATTCATTACAAATGAAAACTGATGATTTTGCGAAAATGAAAATATACTTTACATCTGGTACTCATTTCTGTAAAATACGTTGAGATGATATATCGACAATTTTGGTTTAAACAATATTATAATAATCGCTGAATAAAAATAGCGTTTTCTGTAAAATACGCTATTTTTATTCAGCGGAATTAAGGCCACCCGTTTTAAAATTTAGTTACACACTTCTTTATAATGTTGTATCTTTACTTAAAATATTGAAGAAGATGAAATCGCCATGATTTTTCAATCATCAATCGGGATGCTAATTACCTCACAGCGATTCCATTTGGCAAATGAAAAACAAATCATTAACAGATGAAAGATTACAAACAAATAATAACGATTGAACCCGGCAAACGTGGCGGAAAACCTTGTATTAGGGGTATGCGTATTACAGTGAATGATATTCTCGGGTGGCTCGCATCCGGAATGACAATTCAAGAAATTCTTGAAGATTTTGATGAATTAGTGGCGGAAGATATCTATGCAGCATTAAGTTTTGCCGCAGATAGAGAGAACAAAATTTATCAGGTGGCAGTATGAAATTTCTTTTTGATCAGAACATCTCTCATCGAATACTCCAATTGTTGCCTGATAATTTTATAGGTTCGACTCACGTAAAAAGCGAAGGATTAATAAACCTCCCTGACAGACATATTTGGGAATTTGCTAAGAAACAAGGCTTTATAATTGTAACTCAAGATTCCGATTTTAATGACTTGAATTCTCTTTATGGATTTCCCCCTAAGATAATTTGGATACGTACCGGGAATATTAAAACTTTGGCACTACTTGAAGTCATGATTAATAACTACCTGGAAATTCAACATTTTGCTGAAGATGAAAATTTTGGATGTTTTGAGATAAATAAAATTAAGATATAACTAAATTTCAAATCTATACCGCTCCTGCAACTCATACGTTATCAGTTCAAACGGTAACTTTTGATTTAATAATTAAACCCAAAAGCCCACAACGGTATAGTATTCATATAACCGTGTTCAATGTCATCTTTGACAATATAGGCTTTCTCTAACCCCTCTATTTGTTTTTTTGCCTTGTTCTTTCCCCCTATTTCAAAAGTGTAATTTTCGATAGAGAAATCGGCCACCTCCGATAAAAAAACATCGTGATTAACTCCCATTTGGTTCAGAAAAAAAGTTTCCCTGACCGTTCCTATATTCGGGATACCTTCTGCAATGGAAGCAATAAGGTTCGGATTATCCAGATAAATTTTTTCAACTTTCCCCAATAGTCTGACACCTTTCGTGTTGTTTCGCAACAAGGCGATAATCCCGGCCTTTTCGAGATAAAAAAGATAATCGGCCACCTGATTGCGGTGGACATCTATCATTTGTGCGATTTTGGTAAGGTTGGGTTTGAAAGGGACGCTTTGCGATAGGATGTACAATAGCTGTTTCATCTTTTTGGTGGTCGCAACATTCATATTGGCATAAATCGGAATGTGTAGGTAGCGCAGGTAAATGGTCTCTGTCTGGTCAATTAACCCCCGGTATAACCCAACAAGTTTGTCCATATCAACTAATTTATTGAAATCGAATATGCAAAATTATAACCGATCATTTTAAAACGCCCAGCGTTCGCCCGGGCTTACGCCGAAATCTCGCGCACGAAATCTCGAAAACAGCATATACAAAACGTATCGAAACACGTTCCGTGTTTCCTGGCACACTTAGCCTTCCAAGTTGAAAGAAACGGGATTATGTCCCCCGTCCTGCTCTAATATTTTTCTAAGAATCTAAAAAGGTTTTGTCTTTTAAGCTTAAATAAACTAAACTCGCAAAAACTCGGTTGGCATGATAATAGAAAGAACCAGTAAGGAGGTGATTATTAGGTTATCTCCGTCTGTTGATACAGATGAACTTCAAGAATTGGCAAACTATTTTAGATACAAAGTAATAGGATTCTGCCTGTTGTCCCAAATTGCGATAATATCAATTGTAGCTGCCGTTATTTCATAGAAGATATTGTAATCACCTTCTATTAAATTTTTGACATTTGACATATCAGACTGAACTCCAAGGTCATTCTGTTTCTCTAACAACCTAATTGAAGCACGCAATTTAGTGTTGAGTTTCTTACTATATGTTTTCGTACTATTTCGTTTGTAGTAAAAATCAAGGATCTCAAGAAGATCAAGTCTTGCTCTAGGCGACCATTTTATTTTTCGCGCAACCATATGTCAATATCCGCCTCAACCTGCTCATTACTAATGCTATTCCCTTTAGCTATTTGGTCTCTTCCTTCCGAAATTTTAACACGTTGTTCCGCAGTTGTCTGATAAATGGTCGTTTCTGTTTTAGTTTTAATTATTGTCTTAATTGCCGTGAGGAATGATTTATCCTCAATCGCTGCGATCCTATGTATTAAGAAATTCTTCAATTCAACGTTTGTCATGATATATTCATTTTCAACAAAAATACTCACTTTATGAACCTGTTACGGTTTTTAGTCCACCAATTCTTATGCTTTTCTATTCTCTTTAAAGGCAGAATACTGAACATCAGACATCACAGGACCTTTTAAAAGAAATTTCTGAAAATCTGTTTTGCCGGTTCCAGCTTTATTTACTGCAACAGCATTTTCCAAATCAGACTTTATCTTTGCAAGTTGATTTGCCGGTAAATTTCTGATAATATCAATTAATTGTTCGTACTTTATATCTACTGTAAGCTGCATGGTCTTTTTTTACAAGTTTAACCAAAATATTCACACAAGCCGAGAGGAGGTCTTAAAGTTTTCCGCTCGAGAAGCATCCTTTTTTATTTTGAAAAAACTTATCTGCATTTTTTCAACATTTAATTCATGGAGTTTGACACGCTATCCGAATTTGACAAGGACTTGAAGCAGCTACTCAAGAGATACCGCACCTTGAAAGATGATCTAAGCGAAGTAAAGAACGTATTGAAAAAGAACAGAAAATAACCTTCGTCGAACTTTATCACAAAAATGACAAGGGAAAAAACCGGTTTTTCGATTTCAAGCTTCCGGTTCCACCTCGCTATGGGGCAAAATTTCAGGACTTCGGGAATAAATGATTCGGATCATAGAAGGCAGTACGACCAAAAGCATCGGCATGGCCACTAAAAACCCGCCAATAATGGCAATGGCCAGCGGCTGGTGCATTTGTGCTCCTGCTCCAATGCCCAACGCAATGGGCATCAGCGCGATGATAGCACCAAGGGCCGTCATTAGTTTCGGCCTCAACCGGGTTGAAATGGCATAAACAATCGAATCATCCACATTCATCTTAAGCCGGGCCTCTTTATATTGCAGGAAAGTAAAAATAGCATTCTCCCCAATGATCCCTACAATCATAATCAATCCCGTGTAACTTCCTACATTCAAAGGAGTGCCGGTAAGAAAAAGCGCCAGGTAACTGCCGGAAATTCCCAAAACAGCTATCAACAAAATGGTAAATGCGATCCTGAACTCCTTGAAAAGCGCTAGAATAACACAAAAGACCAGCAAACTGGCTGCCATCAAAATAATCAGCAATTCATCGAAGGATTTCTGCTGCTCCGCGAAGGCGCCGCCATAAACAATGCTATAACCCTGAGGCAGTGATATTTGGGCGCTAACATTTTGTTGAATTTCCTTGATGGCGCTTCCCAGGTCTCTTTCGGTCAGCCGCGCAGTGACGACCCCCATATTCTGAAGGTTCTCGCGGTTAATCTCGGCATCTCCCGCAAGAAGACGAACCGTCGCCAGCTGCTCTATCGGCTTGAGCTTCCCGTTAGGCATTGAAATCTGCAGGTTCTTGATATCGTTGACATTCAGCGTCTTGTTTCCCGGATATAGCAGTCTGATATTGGTGAATTGCTCCCGGTCCTGTATCGTACCTACAATATTCCCCTCCAGGGCCGTCTGCAGCTGATATTGGAGATTAGCCGAAGTAATCCCAAATTGCGATAACTTTTTATTATCGGGCAAAATATTCACATACGGTCCGGCCGCGATGATCCCGTCCGAAACATCATCCACCCCCTCGGTTTTGGCGACAATTGAAGCAACCATTCTGGACATCTCCTCCAGTTTTTTTCGGTCATTACCAAAAATTTTCACCTCTATCGGCTGGACCGACTCCATCAGGTCGCCCAGCATATCTCCGATCACCTGTCCAAAATCGATACGCAGCGCGGGTTGTGCGGTCTCCACCCTGGTCCGGATATCGTCGATGACCTCAACAGTCGTCCTATCCCTTTTCTTCTTCAGCTGGATCAGATAATCCCCGTCATTGGGCTCCGTGATAAAAAATCCCATCTGCGTACCCGTACGGCGCGAATAGGTTTCAATGTCAGGTATTGTCACCAAAATCTTCTCCACCTCCTTCAATATCCTGTCTGTCTCCTCCAAAGAAGTCCCGGGAGGCGATTTGTAATCCAGCACGATGCTTCCCTCGTCCATTTCAGGCAGGAAACCGGTCTCCAGCCTGGGAAATACATAAAAAATAGAAAGTATTAATATTACCATGAAAGCCAAACTGACAGCAGGCCTATGGATGAACCAGGAGACCCATTTCTGCGACTTCACCTCGTGGGAAACTTCCTTTTCCTTTGCAGTAGGGGGTTTCGCGGATCGTGGGGAAAGCAGCAGATATATGACCGGAAGCAATATCCAGGTTACTATGAATGAGCATACCAGCGTGACGATCATCGCATTGGTCATCACCTTGAAATAGGCGCCAGCCACACCTGTCATCAGCATAAACGGCAGGAAAATCACAATCGTACTCAGAGAGGATCCAACCATGGCCGGAAATAAGAAGCGGATCGCCTTCTGCACCAGGGTGGTAGACCTTTCATAAGGATGCTCCTCGTGCGTTCGCTGAATCTGCTCCACCACCACGATGGCGTCGTCGATGATCAATCCAATGGAAGCGGCAATGGCACCCAACGTCATGATATTCAGGGTCTGACCCATTGCGTAAAGTACTATCAGGGTCAAACAGACCGTAACCGGGATGGTGAAAAGAATGGTTGCGCTGGCTTTCGCGGATCGCAGGAAGAGGACGGCCACTATCATGGCCAGGATTAATCCGATCCACAGACTATCCGTCACGCTGCGGATGGAGTCGTTAACGAAATCAGCCTGAATATAATAGGGTTTTATGACGATATCGGGAGGGAGTGTTTGTTTAAGATCTTCCAGTTTCCGGCGCATCAACTCTGTCATATCAATCAGGTTGGCATTGGGTTGTTTGATCACCGCGATCAGCAGACTCTCCTTCCCGTTGGCGTTGATTTTGATGTATTCCTTTGCTTCATGGATCTCAACCGCGGCAATGTCTTTCAATAGAATGACCCGCTTGCCGGTATTACTGACTACCAGATTCTCCAGCTCGGTCTTGTTCCTGCCCAAGGCATCCGTGATGGTCAGGTACATCATCCGGTAGTCGTTCAGGTATCCGTTCGAACGCACGAAACCGGTTTCATTTAGCGTGTTTTTGATGATTTCGGGAGTCAATCCGAGGGAGCTGATCTTCGAGATATTCAGCTCCACCCAGTACTCTTTCTCTTTGCCCCCGATGATCCTTATCTCTGAAACACCCTCAACCTGAGAGAGAAAAGGTTTAATGGTATAATTGGCCAGGTATTTCAACTCGATTGGCGAGCGTCCTTTTCCTTCGAGCGTATATCCGATGACTGGCAGAATGGACGGGTTCATCCTTTCGACAACCAGATCCATGTCAGGCGGTAAGGTACCCCGTATCTCACTGATTTTGGATTCGATCCGCTGCTGACTCAGGTTGATGTCCGCTTTCCAGTCCATAAAAGCAGAGATTTCGCACGAGCCACGACTGGTACTGCTTCGGATGACCTTCAGATCTGGAACCTTCTTGATGGCGAGTTCCAGCGGACGCGTAACGGTCATCATCATCTGGTCGACCGGCAACTGACCGGCATCCGCAATCACTTTGATTTTGGGAAAAGTAATCTCCGGAAAAAGGGAAGTCTGAAGGATACTGTAGGTAAACCCTCCGCCCAGCAGAATTACCGCAATAACAACAGACAGGGCATTTTTATGCTAAGTAAAAAAACTTTTCATGTAAAGGTCATTTTTCGATGACTACCTTAGCCGTATCCGATAGACCGTAATTTCCTGTAACCAGGATTTTACTGTCAGGATTCAGATGCGGTGATACAATCTCGACGCTGTCTCCGGCTTCAATGCCTTTTGTTACCAAGACTTTTACCGCGGTCATGCTGTCTTTCATCTGCATGATCCAGAACTGGCTCTGTACCTCATTGGTCAGAATTGCCTCCTTGGGAAGTATCATGGCATTCAAACTTGCCTTCTTAATAAACTGAACTTTTGCGATCAGATTTTCCGGAATCGGCAATGAGTTATTGACTTTAATAACATAACTCTGTGTCTGTGAAACAGCGTCAATGACAGGCATTCCTGATGTAACAGTACCCTGAAGGTGCTCACCATCAGGCAATACCAGGACGACCGTCTTATTTTCTCTAAGAAACGGTTTCAACTCATACGGCAACTCCAGCAGGAAGACCAGGCTCTTCAGGTCGCCGATGGTAGCAATTGTTTCACCATCCTGCACATAATCACCTTCCCGGTAGGCCAACTGGAGAATGTACCCGTTACCGGGAGCGTTCACCTGGATCCTCCCTGCAAAACGGAGCGTGCTGTCAACCCGGCTTATAATATTACCCAGATTCTGAGCCTCTTTTGACCTGATGATGAAAAGCTTATCACCTTTCGAGATCTGCTGTCCCAACCGGATACCGACCTCCTGAAGGTAGCCGTTTGCGGAGGATTTCACGGAAGTCTTGAGCTGAAACTGGGAAGTGGCGTTCAACTCGACATATTCGTTCAGGGCACCGATCCTAACTGTTGTGACTGTCACAGGCGTCCTCCCTTCGGGCTGACTCTCCGTGGCGGGAGCCTTTCCGAAATGACAGGAAACAAGCAGATAACCAAGTAAAACGGATGGCAGTATTAAAATTCTCATGTCTTTACTTTTTTTCTCTGCACCAGTAGTTGAGCTGGTTGATTAATTGATATTTTTCGATTTCGTTCTGTATGAGCAAATTTTTCGTGGTCAGCAGGTTGGAAAGTGCAAGGACGTAATCGGTCACGCTGACCTGACCCGTTTCAAGCAACTTCAAATTGGCATCCACCAGGGCTTGAGTATAGGTAACCTGCTTGTTGATTTTACCCGTTAAATTTTGATTGTCAGCTAATTGCAATGCCAGCTGACTGATTTGCTGTCCGTATTGCCGGGTAAAAAAATCACGGTAGTATTGTCTGGTCTGTTCTGAAAGTACGATCTGGTCATGCTGCATTTTCCGCTGATGGCCGTCGTAGATGGGAACTGAAAAATTGAGTCCGATGTTGGGGCCGAAATTGCGCCAGGGCTGATATGCGAAGGACGAATTGAAGCCGGCTTCACCGAAAACATTCAGTTTTGGCTGATAGGAAAAATCGATCTGTTTAGCACCAATGACCAGGTTCAGACTATCCGTCACAAATTGCTGGTAAAAAATGGAGTTTTGCAGTTCAGGAAGTTTTTCGACCCGTAAGGAAGGGGCAGCAAGGGCATGAGTGGAGGTATCCACTACACCGCAAAAATAGTTCAGGCTTCGGTAGGCATTTCTGAACTGATTTTTGATTTGAGCTAACTGCAGATCCTGCTGCTGCATCAGCACCATAAAATTAAGCCAATCGGTTTGCTTATAAATCCCGGCTGAAGTGAGATTCCTAAAAATGACCTCCTCTTTTCGCAACAGATCCAGCTCCTCACCGACGAATTTAACTTGTTGCCATAGTCCGTAGGCACCTATATATTGATCCGTTACGTTCTTTTTTAACTCCTGTTCAGTGATTTTTGCCGGATTGAGAACGGTAAGTTTTTGCAGTTCTACTGCCTCAAGTTGATTCTGCAGGTTTTTCTTGCTGATGATGCCTCTTGAAACAGCGACGGAGGCATTGATATTGGCGATATTGGTAATGGCTTCATCCTGGCCAGTCCCGTTGATGATCGGGGCATAGCTGTTGTTGCTGACCGCGTTCACCTGCGTCCCTAATCCGGCACGCAGCCGCATACTGTCTATCCGGATGGATTGCAAACGATTCTGATAATCCTTAAGCTGAGGAGAATTCTGAAGGGCCAGGTTAACAAAATAATCGAGATTTTTTTCCTGGGCATGTCCGAATTGGATAACAAGAGACAAGAAAAGAAAAGTAAGTATCGATTTCCCCATTTCTCCAAGAATCAATTTAAGTAAACAGATTGGCAAAATTCAGCCTGTCTCAATCACGCGACAGGATATCACAATATTAATTAAAAATCTGTTGTTAGAAAAATAGCTGATATTTTATTCCCACAATGTCGAACAAATTAGTGGCGGCGATACTTTGTTTTTATATCAGGCACATACAAAGTACGTCTTTTTTCAATTCTGTTCTTCTTGAGAAATATTAGGTTGATTCCTGCACTTAGGTTAATATTTCTCGCACTTTCCGGATGAAACGGGGAGAAAATGTTGTCAGTAACAGCATAAAACTGAAAAGAGCCAACCTTCCAGGCTGTACCAATTCCGAAGTTGTCCCAGGTTGATTCATCCATTGAGTAGCTAGTGTAAAGGGATAGATTCTTGTGTAGAACGGTGCTTACGGATGCTGTAAAAGAGGTATGAAGCAGGCTATTGGAGATTCCGAATCGGGCGAGTCCACTTACTTGGAAAAATCTGTTGAGCCGATATTCTCCTCCTGCATAAAGTTTAACAGGAAGAACTGTTAAGAAATTTTCTGAATTTTTGTTTGGCGGGAAAGCAGATATGAACTCATCCCGCAAGGTATGAACAAGTGGCTGCAACAACTTAGTGGGAGTTCCGGTCAAAGAAGGGTCATTCAAATTAATTCCGTGGTAAAAATAACTTCCTTTGCCGGAAAAAGTGGACAAATCATTGGTCCATAGAAGCAATCCCAGGTCGATTATGCTCAGAGATAATTCAAATTTCTTTGAAATTTTGGAGGTAAAACCCAGATCGACGGCAAATCCCGGATTTCCGAATTGAAGCAAGTATTTTTTCGCGTCAAAATTGTTGGTCGTGGTGAAATTGTAACCATCGCCAATTTGTTGAAAATCTAACGGAACCGATAAAAACAACGTCCCATTGGTTTCGAGATTGATCCCGTCACCGGAAGCCAATGTTTCAGAAGCCATATTGATACCTTTGGATCTGACAGCGGCCATTCCAAAGAGTAGCTTACCGGTTATCCCGAATTTTTGCTTCTTGTTTAGTGATTTCGAATAGGTAAAGGCCAATTGCCGGTAATGCTGGGCGCTCATTCCAAAATTTCCTGTACGAAAGGTTGTTCCCATATAGGGTTCATTGCCATTGTAGATAAACTCGGCGAGGTCTTTTCTGAAAAATAGTTCGGCAGACCCTTTCTCGGACAGCGAAAGAGAGAAAAATTTACTTCCCTTTCTCCATCCAAATTCCAATAATGTCAATGAAGTAGATTCCTGTATGAAATTTCTCTTGTCAAGCGATGAGATATAATTTTTAAAATCCCATACCAATAAATCTTTCTCGGGCCCAATGCCAAAATGAATGAGGTCCTTGTAACTCCAGTTATTCGTGTTTGCTGAAATATCCAGTTTCGAAATGAAAGGCATGCTGAAGTAAAAACCGCTCTCCAGTCCCTGAATGGCAGGATTCAGATCCTTTGCCTGGGGAACACCTTTCATAAAATAAAAGGTACCGGATTGGGCATTCAGATCCATGCTGCACGCAATCAACAGCACCATCAGGGAATATGATAGCAATATTCTTTTCATGTTCAGAGCTTTAACAGCTTCAAGGAAGCTCTGCAGGCAATCATCATCGAAATTTTTCCAGTCTTCAGATCATTGGCAATAACTGGTCCGACTTTGGGTTGAGACAGGGTGAATAAAAGCGTGTAACCGGATGCCTCCCCCAATTTTTTAAATTCCGGGTTGCTCAATACAAAAGTGGTGGTTTTTTCAGAAGGAGCGGTGACATGTCCTGCAAGATCCAGTGTTCCTCCCGGCAATACCGGTGAATTGATAACTACCCCGTTAAAAGAGATCGCATATTGAATCTGCATTGGGTTGGCATTGATCGTCTTTACGATAAGGAATACGGAGTCAACAGCAGCGGTTTGAAAGGCCAGTCCGGTTAAGTCGTATTGAATTGAATCCAGTTTAATCTGAGCGGTAAGGACAAGTGCATTGCCAGATTCAGGAATGTTTACATAATCTTTAACGATGTAATCGCCTGATGAAACAGGCAGATAAACTATGGGCGCAAGGTTATCGGGAGACTTAAACCTGGAAATATCAAAATATTCGGGTTCACAACTATTTATGATAAAGGTGATTACAATCAGGAAGAACAGTTTTATCTTTTGTTTCATCGTTGGTCCGGTTTATTAAAATTCAGCGAGAACATTTTTTGATGTTTGTTTTCACTTATTCTTTTCTCAACAGTTGGTTCGTCAAACATACAATATTCCGAATTTTGTGAGATGTATTCCGGGACCAAGGCTTTCATGCGACGAACCAATTCGGCATCCGTTTCAGTCTGTGTGGCTTTGAGCAAAGCGTCAACGGCGAGTTTTACCTCACCAAAAAAATGCTCACGGACCTTAGCCGCTTTAATTTTAGGATGGTGGGTCGGAATGGTATTTTCTTCATTGGCCAGCAGTTCTTCGAATAATTTTTCGCCCGGGCGTAAGCTGGTAATCTGAATGGGAATATCAGTTTCCGGTTTTAGCCCGGCCAGCGTTATCATTTTAACCGCAAGATCATAAATTTGGATGGGCTCGCCCATATCGAACATGTAAATCTCACCTCCGAGGCCCATGAAACCCGCCTCAAGCACCAATTGGCAGGCTTCGGATATGGTCATGAAATAACGGATGATATCCCGGTGTGTGATGGTTACCGGTCCACCGGCCTCAATTTGCCTCCTGAAAAGGGGAACGACCGAACCGTTTGATCCGAGCACATTCCCAAAACGGGTGGTTATAAATTGTGTTTTGGTTTGATTGGCCTGGGCAAGCGAATGAATATAGATCTCGCAAATCCGTTTCGAAGCGCCCATGACATTGGTCGGATTGACCGCTTTATCCGTTGAGATCATAACAAATTTCTCCACGCAAAATTCACACGAAAGGTCGGCTAATATCCTGGTTCCGCCCACATTCACACGGATGGCTTCATAGGGAAACGTTTCCATCAACGGAACGTGTTTATAGGCAGCCGCGTTAAAGACAAATTGTGGCCGGTATTTCTCAAAAACCTGGCGGAGGTGACGATTGTCGGTCACACTGGCGACTACGACTTCAAAATTTTCTTTTGGATAATTTACCAGTAATTCATTCTGAAGATCATACAAAGCAGATTCGGCCTGGTCAAGTAAAATAACGCGTTTGCAATCGAAGCACATCAACTGTCTGCCAATTTCAGAACCAATGGAGCCTGCAGCGCCGGTTACCAGTACAACCGCTCCTTTTAATCCACATGAAACCTGTTCCTGGTTCAGTTGGATGGGATCGCGACCCAGCAGATCTTCAATTTGTATTTTACGGATTTGTTTCGAATTCAATTGGCCATTGATCCAGTTTTTTACCGGTGGGACTTCCTTGATATTTATTCCATTCTTCAGGCACCGGTCTGCAAGCGCTTTCTTTCGCGAATTTTTTATCTGGTCAGGGGATATCGCGAAAACAATTTCTCTGATGTTTTTGTCCTTCTGAATCTTTGCAAATGCCTGATCCTCTGAATAGATGATTTTATCAGCCAGACGTTTGCCAATTAAGTGGGTATCGTCGTCAATAAATCCGGCAACCTTTGTACGCGCAATGTGATCATTTTCGAGAACTCCACGGGTAATTTTTCCCATCTCACCGGCACCGAAAATAAACACCAAACGATAATTCGCGCGGATAGAGCCAAAATTATAATACAGGCTCCTGATCATCATCCGGAACCCCATCAACAAAATGGAAATTAAGGCGGCATGGATTATAATGACGGAATAGGGAATAATAAATTGGTAAAAAAACGCAAATTGCCTGAGGCTTGCCTCTAACGTTATATTGGCCAGGGTGGCAATGCTGATGGCTATGGCAAACCGCGAAGCATCATAAATACCGGAGTGCCGAATGATGCCCCTGTACGAGCCGCTCCATAAAAAGGCGATCAGGTATATCGGCAGGATGTAGAATACTTGTTGGAACAGAACCTCGGCAAGGATAATCCCGTTCGTACTAAAATTAAAACGTAACAGATAAGCAGGCAATAAAGCCGCGGTAGCGATGAAAAGGTCGGCTGCAAGCACGATCTTCCGGGGAAGGTAGTTTCTGTTTAAATAATCCCGAATGCGTTTTCTCATTGTAAATGAATTAGGATAAATTTGGTTAAGGGAGGGTTTTATTTGTAAGGCAGGTTCTGCCTGAATGTTCTTTTTATCGACCTTGCGACGCACGAAGCAGTCTATTACTTAATGTTAAATTGCAACGTTTTCTGCGGACTCTGCCAACGACGCTACTTTGGAATAAAGTCCCTGAATCACATCCACAACCCGCTCAATATCCACATCCGTCAGGTTGGGGCCGGAGGGCAGACAAAGCCCGTTTTCGAACAAATGTTCCGCAATGCCGTTCCCGTAATAGGGCGCACCTGCAAATACGGGCTGCAAATGCATGGGTTTCCAGAGTGGACGCGTTTCGATGTTGGCCGCGTCCATGGCCATGCGAACTTCTTCGCGGGCGAAACCACACAAAACAGGATTGACCTGAATACAGGTTAACCAGAAATTTGATTCGTATTCGGCCGATGGTTTATCGAAAACAGTGAGACCTTTAAGCCCGGATAATTTTTTCAGGTAAAGGGAATGAATTTCACGCCGTCGGGCCAGGTGACTTTCCAGCACATACATCTGACCACGCCCGATGCCCGCACAAATATTACTCATCCTGTAATTGTAGCCAATTTCGGAATGCTGGTAATGGGGCGCGTTGTCCCGGGCCTGCGTGGCATAAAACTTGGTCCGCGAAGCTTCTTTACTGGTCCGGCAAATCAGCGCTCCGCCGCCCGAAGTGGTGATCATCTTATTGCCGTTGAACGACAACACACCAAAATCACCAAACGTGCCGCAGCTTTTTCCTTTGTATTCCGAACCTAAAGCTTCCGCGGCATCCTCCAACACCGGAATGTTGTATCCGGAAGCGATCGCCAGAATCTCTTTCATTTTCGCCGGCATTCCGTACAGGTGAACCGGGATAATGGCCTTCGGATATTTTCCCGTTTGGTTAAAACGATCCTGAATAGCCGTTTCCAGCAACAGCGGATCCATGTTCCAGGTTTCAGCCTCACTGTCGATAAATACAGGTGTGGCCCCCAGGTAGGTAATCGGGTTGGCCGAAGCGACAAACGTGAACGACTGACAAATCACTTCGTCGCCAGCCTTTACGTCCAGTTGGATTAACGCCAGGTGCAAGGCTGCCGTACCGGCGCTTAAGGCAACTACCTGCCGGTCCTCGCCCAGGTAGTTTTGCAGGTCGTGTTCAAATCCATCGACATTCGGGCCAAGCGGTACCACCCAGTTGGTTTCAAAAGCCTCCTGAATAAAATCCTGCTCACGCCCTGACATTTTGGCCAGCGAAAGCCATATTTTTTTAGTTTCCATCTAGGACGATTGTTCTGCTGAGATGTGATTTTCTGTACTATACCCGTCATTGCTGGCGCAGCGCGGCAATCTGTTTCTAATCGAATCCCTTCAATTCGCGGTTTAAAAGCGTGCAATAGATTATCCGCAGGTCAAGCCAAAAGCTCCATTGCTCCAGATACTTTAAATTGAGCCTGACCTTGTTAGGATTTTTAATTTTTGATCATAAACTTTTTCATTGTGGCCTGACCTTGTTGGTTGATGCCATCCTTCTTGAAAACTTTATAGATTGTTAATCCAAGAATTTTCAGATCTAACCGAAGGCTTAAGTGGTTAACATACCAAACATCCAACTCAAATTTTTCTTCCCAATGAATTGCATTACGCCCATTTACTTGTGCCCAGCCGGTGATTCCAGGGCGAATATCATGACGATGTCGTTGTACATCATTGTATAAAGGTAAATACTCAATCAATAAAGGTCTTGGCCCTATAAGGCTCATATCACCTTTTATCACATTGAGCAATTGTGGAATTTCATCAAGCGAGGTTTTGCGGGTAAATTTACCTAACGCAGTCAACCGTTCTTCATCAGGGAGTAACGCACCATTTTTATTGCGTTTATCGTTCATAGTTTTGAATTTGATAATTCGAAACAACTTTTCATTCTTTCCCGGACGAATTTGAAAGAAGAACGGTTTGCCATTATTGACTATAAACAAGAGAAGAGTCATTAGAATAAAAACTGGAGATAAACAGATAAATCCAATTAGTGCTATTGTGAAATCAATTAATCGTTTAAAGCAGTTTTTGTACATTACTTTTTATTTAACTTAAGAAGTCTTGAATCTTATTCGATATCTATTCTTCTAGAAAGAGATTCAATCAAGTTAAATCCATCCCACGTCAATGAAAAATCTGTTGTCTTTCCAATAGGAACAATGCGGTCTATTCCTAATGGTTTCACTTGTTCTATGAATTGAATTAAATCTCCTTTTTCAATGCCATAATAGGAAAGTGTTTGGTATTTACGGTCAATAATTTTGGAGAGTTCAAATAGAGAAGTTGCTTTGTATTCTGAAAAATATCCACTGGTACAGCGAAATTTATCAATATCTTTCGATAAATCGTTAAGCTCAATCCTCCAAATCAGATTATCGGGGGTATTTGTTTTTTTTATTTGATTTGACAGAGCTGCCTGATTATAAAAGGAGGTCAATTTGTCTACTGCAATAACCGGTTGTACTTGATATCTTGATTTTACCAATTCATATAAATTATCCCAGAAATTTTTTTGGGCAATTTTGATATTTTCAACATTGCCAAGCCAGATTATTAAATGTGGAGCAGTACAGGCATTTTGATCAAATAAATAAGTGTCGTTATAAAAGCCCAATGCAATTTTCTCTGGTGCAGTTTCATGGATATACTTGTCTGCATTAATTGCACAAAGCGAATAGCGATCAGCAAAAGTAATGTCAAACGAACGGGGAGGAAGTTTATTTGCTCTTATTTGTTCAATAGTGGTATCTCCCCCCCATATAACCCGAACATCGCAAATGGATGATAAATATGCCGTTGCTGAATTTTGACGGTCATAGCGTAAGAGAACTATTCGGGAAGAAAAGGATTCAAATTTTGACTCCTGACTTAATTTCTGAATTGCATTACAAATGATTTCCACCTGTTCAAATCTTTTTGAAGGAACTCTTACAATGTTTAAATTACCTGAAAGTAATCCGCAGATTAAAGAATAGGCAAAGTTGACCGGAACATTGGATGGTGCAATATGAAAGACAATACCTCTTCCTAATCTAAGAATATCTTCCTGAGAATACTGCGTTTTCAAATGATGAATATTTGCTTTCCGGCAAAAGAATGCAAATGTTGCTACATCCGGATAATTTCTGATGTTCGGTGATTTGTTCAATTCGATAGACAAGGCATTCAGATATTCCATTGAATCTTCTGAAAATGGTTCAAGTGGAGAAGATTGAATAAAACTGTCTATATCGAATTCCCTCGGGAAGAGAAATTCGATGTCATTAAAATTTTTCTGCATAGGTATCACTGCAGCCTCTGATTTCTGCATTTTTTAATCGTCCAACAATTTTAAAATATTTACCTAGTCGGCCACAAGAACAAACATCTTCTCCTAGTAATATACCTTCGTCTTCGGTTAGCAATGAATGACCGGGATAACTATAGGGAAGAACAGATACGACCTGAATAATGCCTCTTTCGTCTATATCTGCTATTGAAAAATCTGATGCGCGTCTGATAATGATATCTGAATAAACCGGAGCGTGCAGATGACCGCACTCACATTCCATATATATGGAACCAGTCTGTTCAACCATGCCATAATAATCGTGAACATGGCTTATTCCACAGACTTCATTTAGCTTTTCTTTAAAATCATGTGAAGAAACAGATTCTGAAATTAGTTTCTTCCATCCACCACCATGGATTAAAACCGCATTTGAAAGGTCAATTTTGATTCCTTTTTCAACCAATTGCTTATAGAAATGTTGCCAGATCATAAAAGTAAAACCGAATAGAAAGATCCGTTCATTTTTGTGGTTATCCAGAAATTCCAGAATCAAATCTGTATTAAGTTCCATTTCCTCATTCAGTGCATATATTCGTTTACTTCCAAACATTGAAAAACCTAAAATGCCGGCACCACGCGCTGAAAACAAATTCCTGTTTTTAAGAATTGCATCAGTGTCAATGATAATCATCGGTACCCGTTGTTTTCCGATTAAAGAAGATACTATTTTAGTCAGAACTTTCGTTTGGTTGGCCGAAGTATCTCTATCTAAGTAGATGCGGGAAACAGCCTGACCGGAGGTGCCGGAGGAAGTCATTGTTTTTACAATTTCCTCTTTGCCAACACTTAATAAATCCAGCATTTTAAAAAGCCTTACCGGTAAAAACGGCAATTCAGTGAAGTTATATTCCTTATTGGAATCATAACCTATCCCATCCATCATTTTAGTATAGGCCGGACAGTCATTGTAATGATGCCTGGTAAGCTGAGTTAAAAATGAATCTAAAACTTCGCGTTTCTCATTTTTACTCAGAGAATATGGTGATGTATTTAGTAATTCAGCAATATCCATTAGATAGAAGCTAGATTTGAATAAATTGTTTTGCCTGATGGATTTTTGGGAATTGTAGCTATATGTTTGATGGTAAAAGCAGAATGATGGATCCCGATTTTGGCCGAGATGAAATTCCGTACCTCATCTTTTCGGGTATTATCTGTAATATAAATTTGCATGTGGTCGTCTTCCCCAATACAGGCACAATCAGTCAGGATACTTTTCAGTAACCTTTCTGTTTCATCAAGATTGACTCTGTTACCATACAATTTGATAAAGCGCTTTTTTCGTCCAACAATTGAATAGAAATTATCACTATCCCGTTTTGCTATATCTCCCGTAAATAAAATCCCGTGGTTTTCATCTTCTTTTTGAAGGTCTGCACCACATTCGGCATAGCCCATCGAAACATTTTTTCCTCTGTAAACAAGCTCCCCGGTAATGTCATGGTCTTTTATTGTCAATCCTGCTTCATCAATTAAACTGAATTCTCCTCCTGGTATGGCTATTCCCATGCTGCCCAGTTTCGACAGAGAATATTCTGGAGGCAAATAACTCATTCGTGCAGTAGCTTCGGTTTGACCGTACATCACAAAAAAGCGTTTGTTGGTTTGCTGACAAAATTCTGCAAATTCTTTGGTTAGTTCATTGTTCAGCTTACCTCCTGCCTGAGTTAATGTTTTGAGTGATGGCAGATCCATCCTGAAAAAGCGAAGTTTCTTTAAAATTTCAAATGTATAGGGAACACCTGACAATGATGTTGCTTTTTGATCTTTTAAGAAAGCCCAAAACTCTTTCTCCATTAAAGATTTTGAAGTTAAAAGAATAGTTGCTCCTTTTTGAAGATGACTATTAATTATGGATAGGCCAAACGAATAATTCATGGGTAAAGTCGTAATTGGTCGTTCGTGCTCGTCAATTGACAAATATTCAGCAATTGAACTGGCATTCGCTTCTAAATTTTCGTAGCTGATACGAACCAGTTTTGGACTGCCGGTGCTACCTGATGTAGTTAAAAGCAAGGCTAAATCATCATGTAAGATGAAAGAAGCGTTCGAACCCATTTTTACGAGTGAATAATCCAGTATAGAGTAAATTTCAAGTCCGTTTGGAAAGTCCGAAAGTTGATCAGTTGGCAGCCAGATGTATTCTGGTTGGTAAGTGTTAATCAGTTCATCCAACAATTCTTTATTCATTGAAGAATCAAGCATTACCGGAACAACTCTATTCTTTAGACATGAAATATAACCGCAAAGTGAGCCTATTTGATTTTTACATAGACAAAAAATAAGGCATCGATGACCGATATTGGCATATACCACATAGACGAAAAAATTCAATTCCCTGTAAGTAAAGGATTCTCCTCTATCTGATATTACTGCAATATTGTCAAGGTATGGATATTTTATTTGTTTTGCAAGCATTGATAATTACGCTTCATTGAGAGACTGGTATTTTTCTTCAATATTTTTAGCAATCTGGGCAGGGTGCAATTCATTTTGTTCGAGCATAAAGCTATAATCTCCAGCATGTCGGAACTGATCTGCTATACCAAGTTTTAATAAAGGAATACAACAAGATGTTGAACTAATATGATCAGCAATCGCACTTCCAAGCCCCCCAATGATATTGTGTTCCTCGACAGAAACAAATAATTTAGAATGCATTTGCATTCTTGAAATACACTCAATATCAAGCGGTTTTATAGTATGAATATTTACTACGCGTGCTAAAATACCTCTTTGATTAAGTATTTTAGAAGCCTCCAATGAATTGTAAACCATTGTGCCGGATGCAAAAATTGTAACATCTCCATTGTCTTTAAGGATTATAGCTTTACCTATTTCAAAATCATAATCCTCTTTATAAACAATTGGATTATTTGCTCCTCCTGTAAGTCTTAAATAAACCGGATGATCATAAGAGATCAAGGCAATAGTGGCTTTAACTGTTTCGGTACTATCAGCAGGTGATAAAATTGTAATGTTGGGGATTGATCTTATAATGGAGATATCTTCAAGACCATAGTGTGAATTTCCCAAAATACCTGTTGCAAAACCAGAAGCCAATCCGACAAGTTTGATGTTTAATCCCATATAACCCATGTGATTTCTCACTTGTTCACAAGCTCTCATTGTAGCAAAAGTAGAGAAAGTTGTACAAAATACATTCATTCCTTCTTTTGTTAATCCCGCAGCAATTCCAAGCATATTTTGCTCAGCAATTCCAATATTTATAAATTTTTCTGGATATTTTGCCCTAAACCGATCAAGGCCTGAAGAATTGCATAAATCAGCAGAAAGTATTAATAGGTTTTCATTATCATTAGCCATTTCTAACATTACAGATCCAAAAGTGCCACGGGAACTCAACATAGACCATGTACGTATATTTATCTTGTTTATCTCGATCATATAGCTAACTATTTTGCATTATTAATTCTTGTGATGCCAATTCAAATTGCTCTTGGTTTAGTTTGTTATGATGCCATTCGCCGTTGTTTTCCATGAATGAAATTCCTTTACCTTTTACTGTTTTAGCTATTATTACTCTGGGCAGATTTGTCTGTATTGGAACCAAAGCATCATATAATTGTGAAATATCATTGCCATCGTTAACAGTTACTACATTCCATCCAAAACCACGCCAAATACTTTCAACGTCGTATGATAGTATATCATTACTGTTCCCATCAGACTGCATACTGTTATTATCAATAATAACAGTCAAATTTGATAGTTTGTTGTGTTTAGCGAACATTGCGGCTTCCCAAACAGTTCCTTCATTACATTCTCCATTACCCATTAGTATATAAACGTTATAATCTAATTTATTTATCCTTCCCGCAAGAGCTGATCCAATACCAAGCGATAATCCAAGTCCAAGGCTTCCACTTGAAAATTCAATTCCTTTATTAATATTCATCACAGGATGTGCCGGGAAGTCGCCACCATTTTGATAAAAAGAACAAAAATCTTCTTCGGAAATTATTTTTGACACATATAATGCGGAATACAATGCAAGTGCTCCATGCCCCTTACTTAAAATAAATCGATCTCTGCTTCTACTAGTAATATTATTTGGATCAATGTTCATGATTCCTATATATAATGTCGCTAAAATATCAATGATTGAAAAAGAAGAACCAAAATGGATGTTGTGTTTTTTTTGATTTACAGAATATGCTATATTTAAAGCATTAGATCGCATTTCATGAGCTGCCTTTTTACAATTATAAATGATTTCTATCTTTTTCATATTTTTTTTATTTGCCTAGTCCACCATCAACACGTAAAACTTGCCCTGTCATATAAGTTGCCAAATCAGAAGCTAAAAATAATACCGCTCCGGCTATATCCTGAGGTAAACCTATACGCTTTAAACTGGTACTACTTATTGTTTCATTAATTACAATTTCAGTCATACTTTCTGAAACCATATCGGTTTTAGTAATACCAGGGGCTACGACATTTACCCGAATCCCTTTATCACCCATTTCTTCAGCCAAAGCTTTGGATGCACAGATAATTGCGGCCTTGCTTGCACCGTAAACTGACCTTCCAGAATTTGCGTCGATAGCTGCTGATGAAGCGATGTTTATGATGCTTCCAGATTTTTGACGTACCATAAGTTTTGTAACGTACTGAGTTAACAGATACTGTGAGAAGAAGTTAATCTTAAATACTTCTTCCATTTTTCCCATTGTAGTCATTTGGGAAAGGGCATTATAGGTAACTCCTGCATTATTGACTAAAATATCAACATTTTTTTTCTCAGATATGATAGTTTTGACTCCTGTTTTGATCTGTTCATAGTCAGATAGATCAAAATAGACAGGAGTAATTTCTACCTGATAACGATTAATCAGCTGTTGCATAAAATGGGCAAACTCTTCATCTGGTTTCCTTACGCATGCCCAAACGTTTGCTCCGTTTTGAGCAAAAAGTTCCAAAATCGATTTGCCTATACCCCTATTGCATCCGGTTATAATGGCATTCTTGTTTTTTAATAACATGATTTCTGAGTTTAAATTATCCAATTCCTCCGTCAACCCGAATGATTTGGCCTGTAATATAAGATGACAGATCAGAGATTAAATAAAGAAGTACTTTTGCAACCTCTTCAGGCTCACCTGCACGAGGAATTTCCGCTTTCTTAATTAAATTATTAAACTTATCTTCAGGAAGTGCTCTTGTCATATCAGTTAAAATTACACCTGGTGCCAATGCGTTTACACGAATACCATATTGACCAAGTTCAATAGAAATGGTTTTAGTAGAACCAATTAAAGCTGCTTTAGCTGCACTATATGCTACTTGCCCCGGATTTCCATCAATTCCTGCTATAGATGCAATATTGACAATACTACCGGATTTATATTTCATCATTATTTTTGAAATATATTGAGTAATCAACATTTGAGAAAAGAAATCTATTTCAAATACTTCTTTCATCTTCTCAATGGAAGTCATTTGGAACAATCCATTGTAAACCATGCCTGCGATGTTGACTAATCCATCAATTTGAACTTTTTCTGAAATGATCATTCTCATTCCAGTTTTTATCGATTCGATGTCTGATAAATCGAAATAGATTGGTTTAATCCAGATTCCATTTTCAGCACTTAACTTTTGAATAGTATTTTCAAAATCGATATCTTGATATTGAGCACATGCAAAAATATTTGCACCATTTCTGGCAAACACCTCCATTGTAGTCTTGCCAATTCCTCTTAAACAACCGGTAAGAACAACATTCTTATTTGCTAATAGCTTATCCATTTAAAATTCAATATCGTAATTCGTCGTTAAGATTTCTTTGCCTTTCTCATAAGAAGATAAATCAATGATGTCATCTGTTTCCATCATGATGTCAAACACTTCTTCCAAAACGGCAATTAGATTCATGTGACCTACTGAATCCCACCCTTCTACAGATTGATAGGTCAATGATGTAAGTTGTTCTCCTGTGACCTGTAAACTGGTAATAAACGATTCGTTGTACTTATTAATGTTTGTCATATAATTTTTTTAGTTTGAAATATTTGAAATATTATATCATCCTTCTTGCCGGATTTCCAGAATAAGTTCCAGCCTCTGTAATATCTTTAAGTACCAATGAAAGTGGTGCTAAAATAGTATTTGAAACAATTGATTTTCCCTGTAAAATAAATGCACCTGAACCGATATCACAGCATTCTCCGAATGTGGTATTCCCTGATGCAATTGAATTTGTTAAAAACGTACAATAATTGCCAACTTTCGAATCATGGCCAACTGATGCCCCTGTGTTCATTAATACACCTTCGCCAATAATCGTATCTATTGTAACAATACAATTACGGCAAATAATAGTCCCTTGTCCGATTTTCACAGATTTATCTATTCTAACTGAAGGGTCAACAAGAGTTGCCAGCTTTATGTTTGGATAGTTTGTGACTCTTTCATAAATAGATTTCCTGATAGAACCTCTTCCAATGGCACAGACCAAGTATATTTCTTTCCCGTAATCAGACAGCCACATTTCTGAGCCGAGCACTTCAAGGCCATAAATTTCTCGCCCAAATAAATCTGAATTATCCTCAATCAAACCAAGAATATTCCAAGTAGGAAGGCTTGAATTTATATTTTCAATAAGCCAAGCAATTTCTTTTCCTAAACCACCGGCACCATAGATAACTATATCTTTCATGTTTATACTTTATGTGTTTTGGATATTAAGACATCTCTGATTGAATTATTGGTTTTCTGAGATTGAAAAGGCGCCCTGAATGTTTCACTAAAGCGTTTTAGAAGAGCCAGTTGGGCAATTGTTTTTAATACTAACAAAACCAGACAGCCCGGACAATGAATGATAAATCTTTTCATCATTCCAGCCGAATTGCCAGAGAACGAAACAAATCCCTTCACTTCATGATCCTCTTCGTAAACCCAAACTTTTTCCTCCTGAATGATAAACGCGTATAACTTGCTTAGAAACTGCAATCCTAATCCCGCTAAAAAGCTGGTGGTTAAAGTTTCAGCATGAAGGCTGGCTAAGGAGGCTGAATATGTTTTTAGGGCAGGTCGGATCATAAATCATTAAATATTTGGCTTTGTCATTGTTGATGAACTGTGTCGTCATTGTAAACGTAGTGAAGCAATCCCTTCTCACAAAGTCCTTGTTCTCAATGACGCTCTTTTCAATTGTTCGTCATATTCCTGTTTGATGAGCCGCCAAACCATTTGTTGTTCATACCTTTCTACGATTAAGGGTCTGGCATTTTGTGCAAGCCGTTTTAGTTTTTCTCCGTTTTCCAATAGTTCAATCATGGCATTTTCAAGGGCCTGGGTATCTTTGGGGGGAATGATTATTCCATTCACATCATCCTGAATGATCACATTGCACCCGTTAATATTGGTAACGATAGATGGTAGTCCTTAATATCACACTGACGCTGCCCATGAGCTTATCCGCATATCCCGGCACATCGGGGCGGGGACCAACCAGGCTCATATCGCCTTTCAGCACGTTCCACAATTCAGGCAATTCATCAAGTTTGTATTTACGCAGGGTAGCGCCCAGCGGTGTAATCCGGCTTTCTCCTTTTATTGAAACAGAGCTACCGTTATGACCCACTTGCATGGAGCGGAATTTTATACTAATTTATGATTTGGTTAATCCTTTGAATTAATTCCTCGTATTTAGCGATTTTGAGGCTCGATACTTTGCCTTTGATTAACCTTTGCTCAATGACAAATATCTTATGTACACGAATATAGCTTTTTACAGGTAAGCCCTCTGTAACATCATCATTGGTAATAGAGATACTGAGCTTATCTTGTTTTAACTTTGAAGTGATTTGAACAATCATTATATCGCCGGTTTGATGAACCGTATCGTTCGAAATAACAACTGCCGGACGAAGTTTATATCCTTTATTGTCGGTAAATGGAACCGGAATGATAACAATATCGCCTTTAGAAAAATTCATTAACGCGCAATTTTCAGTTTTTCTTTTGCCCAGTTATCCCAAATATCATCTTCTTCACAACTCCATTCTTTTTCGAGTGAACTTTCAGATAATACAACAAAGGGTACTTCTTCCTTTTCTTCAACGATTTCAATACTTTTTACATCGTTAAGCTTTGACAAAAGTTTTTTTAGAAAAACCCCTGATTGTTTGCTTTTAGGTGTAATTACTATGTTTTGCATTTCTTTATTATTTTTTATCAAAAGTACATGAAAAATACCGAATTATCCAAGTTCCTTCCTTTTTCATACCAGTTCATCAATGTTGTCAACCATTGTAACAAGTCCAGCCTCTGCTTCTTTCATGGCATTCATTCAGGTACTTTTTTCCGTTACCGATAAATCGAGGGTCGAGAAGGGGAATAAAATCGTTAGGTTCGTGAAAGGTGGAACGGATATAAATCAGCACTACCCAGGTATTATTTCAATAATGACCTTTCAAAGAAAGAACAATAATTTTGTCGGAATGTACTTCTGGACTATTTGCATAAATCGTTCAGTTCATCCATAGAAATTGTAATGCCTTTACCATTTCTATAA
>Ga0209125_1000951_pt1 | contig 31484 bp, 19 predicted proteins | sample BarGraIncub1131A_FD_184503 | JGI IMG/M metagenome (GOLD analysis project Ga0209125, IMG submission 184503) | Arctic peat soil microbial communities from Barrow, Alaska - Barrow Graham LP Incubations 11-31A (SPAdes) (version 2) | ecosystem: Environmental > Terrestrial > Soil > Wetlands > Peat... | reverse complement strand
CCCCCTGCCGTCTACACCCCCGCCCAGCTCGGCGCAATCCGGGAGGTCCAGATCAGGGTTTCCGAAAACCGCGACGCGGTGTCCGCCGGTGACGCCACCCGTGTCTCGGCCGAGGCGCGCGTCGCGCGGATCATGGCGCGCCTTAACGCGAGCCTTCCCACCAGCCTCACCGAAGCAGCCCTCATGGGAATAAACATCCCGAACGTGATCCCCAGGATGACCACCGCGGAACGAAAGAGCAGCTTCTTCGCGGGGGTCGATTTCCTGCGGCTCGGCCTGATCGGGGTATTCACCCTCCTCGCCTTGCTCCTGGTCGGCAAGCATCTGGTCCAGGCGCTGATCACTTTACCCAAAGAGCTCTGGGAAATCGGCGCCTACGGCGGAGGACTCGGTATCCTGGTGGCGCAGGGCGCCGGATTCATGGCGATCAACCAGTTCTGGGCCATCTTCGGCTGCCTCCTGACAGGCGGCGGTCTCGGCCTCACCCTCGTCATCCACAAGAACTATTTCCGGATGGGCCGCGGCCGCAATTTCGACGAGATGGTCCGCGCGAAGTTCTACCTGCAGTACACCTGCCCGACCGTCATGCTGGCGGCCTTCAGCGCAGCCACGCTCATCACCGGGAGCGCCTGGATGGGCGCCTTCGCGGCACTGTCGCTCATGGTGCTCCTTGGCTTTGCCGGGGAGGTGATCCCGTTCGGATTCGCGGTCGGTTTCAAGGATAACGACGCGCTCTCAAGGGGCACCTCGGCGGGTCTTATGGTCATGCTGCTCTTTATGGGGCTGCATGCCGCGAACGTCACCGGTTCGGTCTTCCGTGCTTTTGAGCCCGGTTCGCTGGTTGTCGGCGGATTCGTCGGCTTCCTCGGCCTGCTCATCGCGGGCTCGGATCGCTACAGGAACCGGCAAGGCTGGCTCGCCATGCAAGCCATCGTGCTTGCGGTCTGCTTTGCAGGGGTCATAGGCGCATCGATTCTCGGCCTCAAGTCGATCCAGATCATTGCCGGTGTTTTCCTGGCCCTCTGGACCATCGAAAAAATGGTCGAGATTCCCGGCGACGGGTTTGTGCCCTGGGTCCTCAAGCTGATGGGCGCAAGCGGCGCCCTTTACCTGGTGGTGACCTACGGCGCGCCCTTCTACGCCCAGTATCTCATCTATTAGTGCCGCGGTTTATCCTGGCGCCATGCTCTCAGTGAAATCGACAAGTCAGGGCTGAAAGGTTATCGCTTTCAGAAAACCACCGCTATGACAGTCGATAGAAAAATATCCTAAAAATTATCCGAGGTTTATCCACAATGGATTTCACCAACAACACGCCATTCCATGCAGCACCGTTTTTTCTTATGGACCACACTGGCGCGGAGACTCTTCTGATCGTCGTGAAAGGGACCTGGCACATCGGAAATGACGGGGAGCTTACCGCAGCCGACGAGCAGATGGCGATCATGAGCGAGCCGGTCTACTCCGGCGAACCGGGCATGTCGAGCCTGATCTACGACACCGACATCGTCCTGGAAAAACCGGGCACCGACTGTGTGCTGATCGGGCACGCCTGGGCGCCGCAGGTCGGAGTGCCACATCTGGACGTCACTTTTGCGGTGGGACCGGTAAAAAAGCAGGCCCGGGTGTTCGGGGATCGGAAATGGATAGTACATCGAATCGGGGCTCCGACCATTTCGAGGGGCGCGCCGTTTGAGAAGATCCCGCTTACCTGGGAGCACGCCTTCGGCGGGGCGGACACCAGCCCGCAGGATCCCGCCATGCACCAGTTCTGCCTGGAAAATCCCGTAGGGCGCGGATTCGTGGCTGCCAAGTCGAAGCTCGATATCGACGGCCTGTCGCTTCCGAACATCGAGAACCCCGCGGAGCTCATCCAGAAACCTGGCCAGCGGCCCCAACCGGCGGGTTTCGGGATGATCGCGCCCTACTGGCAGCCGCGCGCGGGTTTCGCCGGAACTTATGACGAAAACTGGCGCAGGACCTTGAACCCGCTTCCGCCGGATGACCTCGACGGGCGATTTTACTCTTCCGCCGCTCCCGGGCTTGGCTCCCCAAAACACCTGACCGGCTCGGAACAGGTGATTGTCGAGGGAGCTTCCCGGCAAGGCCTGCTCCGCTTTGACCTGCCCGGGGTTAGTCCGAGGGCGTCGGTTCGTTGCCGGCAGAGGGAAGAGGCTGTCCCCCTCCGGCTCGACACGGTCATCGTTGAGCCGGATGAAGCACGCGTGGTTCTGATCTGGCGAGGGATTGCGAACGTTCACGGCAAGGTGCATGAGATCGGCCCGGTGCGGGTCGAGATGTAGCCGTTTCGTCAAAAATTCAGAAAAAAAGGACATTCACCCTTGAGTTGAGCCTGTCTGTGTCGGCTTTTCCCGCATCAAACTCTATGAACAAGGAGAATAATGATGACAATCAGATTCGGCGGCAAGATTCAATCAACGATATTTCTCGGTTCAGTGCTGACCATGTCGGCGTGCGCTTCAAACAATAGCGGCGCGTCCATAACCAACAAAACGGGTGAGACGCCCCGCGCCGCGGTGGAGCAGGGGAGACCCGGAACTCCGGCTGAATCGCCATCGCCAGGCGCTAAGCGCGGTAGCGAGCCGGGTAAAGCCTCTGCCAAGGCCGATCCGGATACAGCCCAAGCCGCCAGGGGAAACGCTACCAGAATCAATCCAAAAGAGCCGTACGTAAACATCAGATCCGCGCCGTCGTTGCAAAGCCGGACCGTTGCCGTGCTGAAGGGTGGGCACTCTCTTGAGGTCCTGGAGATACGGGACACCTGGATGATGGTCAAATGGCTCAAAGGCGACCTCGTGAAGCAGGGCTGGCTCAAGAAGAGATTCGTGGAAGGATACGAAAAACAACACTAGACGCTGGCCCTGGAACGGTAGCGTGACCTCTTGGAAAAATCGAAACTAACCTTTACCGAAACATAAACCCATCACAAAGGAACGGAATTATCCACCGGACAAGGGTAGTAAAACAAACAAGGCTATGGAACGCGGATACACATCTGATCGAGCGGATTTACGCGGAGCTACCACTGAAAAGGTTTAACCCCGAGTCGTGTATTTAAATCTGCGAAAATCAGCTCAATCCGCGTCATCCGCGTTCTATTTGCTTTGTTTTGCGCCAGTCTTTGTTTGGTGGATATTCCCGTAAAGGAATGACCGTACATGCTAACCGTCGACATCAAAAACCTGCTTAGCCGCCTGACTCCCCACTGCACCCGCGCCCTGGAGGGAGCGGCGGGCCTCTGCGTTTCCCGCACCCACTACGAGGTGACGGTGGAACACCTCCTGGCCAAACTCATCGAGGACCCCCAGGGGGACCTGCCGCTCATCCTGCGCCAGTTCGAGATCGATCCGGCCGCGGTGCAGCGCGGTCTGGAACAGACCATCGAGAGGCTGCACACCGGTAACGGCGGCAAGCCGGTCTTCTCGCCGGTGCTGATCCAGTGGTTTCAGGACGCCTGGCTGATCTCCTCCATCGACCTGGCGGACGACCGCATCCGCTCCGGGGCCCTGTTGGCCGCGCTTCTGGCCAAGCCGCTGCAGCTGGCCGAGGGGAAATACGTCGACACACTGCGCCCCATCGCGCGGGAAACGCTCCTGAAGCAGTTCGGCGGCATCGTGCTGGGGTCGGTCGAGAACGCTCCCGCCGGGAACGGCCCGGCCCGGGAGGAGGCGGCGCCGCTGGGAACCAACGCCCTGACCAAGTTCTGCACCGACTTCACCCGCAAGGCTAAGGACGGCGAGATCGACCCGGTCTTCGGCCGGGACCGGGAGATTTCCCAGATGATAGACATCCTGGCCCGGCGCCGGAAGAACAACCCGATCGTGGTCGGCGAGGCCGGGGTGGGCAAAACCGCGGTGGTGGAGGGGCTGGCCCTGCGGATCGTGCTGGGGGACGTGCCCGACATCCTGCGCGAGGTCTCCATTCTCGGCCTCGACATGGGATTGCTCCAGGCCGGAGCCGGGGTCAAGTGGGAGTTCGAGAACCGGCTCAAATCGGTGATCAGCGAGATCAAGGCGTCTCCCAAGCCGATCATCCTCTTCATCGATGAGGCGCACACCCTGATCGGCGCCGGTGCCCAGGCGGGCGGCGGCGACGCGGCCAACCTGCTGAAACCGGCCCTGGCCCGGGGCGAGCTGCGCACCGTGGCCGCTACCACCTGGTCGGAATACAAAAAATATTTCGAAAAGGACGCCGCCCTGGCCCGGCGCTTCCAGCCGGTGAAGCTGGACGAGCCGTCGGTGGAGACCGCCGTGCTGATCCTGCGCGGACTGAAGGAGACCTACGAGCTGGCCCACGGCGTGGTGGTGCGCGACGACGCCATCGTCGCCGCGGCCGAGCTTTCCGGCCGCTACATCTCGGGTCGCCAACTCCCGGACAAGGCGGTCGACCTCCTGGACACCAGCGCCGCCCGGGTGAAGATCCTGCTCACCGCCAAGCCGTCGGTCATCGAGGACCGGGAGCGCGCGGTCCAGGCGCTTAAGCGGGAGAAAAAGGCTCTGGAGCGCGACGTCCTGCACGGCTTGGAGCTGGACGGGGAACGGATGGGGGGGATCGACGGGCGTCTGGCCGAACTGCGGCTGGAACTGGAGCAATTGACCGAGCGCTGGCTGCGGGAGCAGGGGGTTGCCCACGGTCTGGTGGCGCTGCGCCAGGAACTCGGCGTCGAGGCCGGCCCGGAGGGAAAAAAGGAGCGCTGCGCCGAGATCAGGAGCGAGATCGCGGGGCTGACCGTTCAGTTGAACACGCTTCAGGACGGCTCCCCGCTGGTCCGGATCGAGGCCGATCCCGACGTGGTGGCCCAGGTGGTTTCCGACTGGACCGGCATCCCCCTGGGGAAGGTGCTGCGCGACCAGGCGAGCAACGTCATGGGGCTGGAGAACGATCTCAAGCAGCGGATCAAGGGGCAGGACGAGTCGATCCGGATCATCGGCGAAACGGTGCGCGCCGCCAAGGCCGGCTTGAATGACCCCTGCCGCCCCCAGGGGATCTTCCTCCTGGTGGGCCCCTCCGGCGTCGGCAAGACCGAGACCGCCCTGGCGGTGGCCGACCTGCTGTTCGGCGGCGACCGCTTTCTCACCACCATCAACATGAGCGAGTTCCAGGAGGCGCACACGGTGAGCCGCCTGATCGGCTCGCCACCAGGCTACGTTGGCTTCGGCGAGGGGGGCGTGCTGACCGAGGCGGTGCGGCGCCAGCCCTATTCGGTGGTCCTGATGGACGAGGTGGAAAAGGCCCACCTGGACGTGGTAAACCTTTTCTACCAGGTCTTCGACAAGGGAAGCCTCTCCGACGGCGAGGGGCGCGAAATCGACTTCAAGAACACCGTGATGTTCCTGACCAGCAACTTAGCCTCCGAAAGCATCAGTGCCCTCTGCACAGGCACGGAGCGGCCCACGCCCGAGGCTTTGTGCGAGGCGATCCGGTCCCAGCTCTCGCGCCATTTCAAGCCGGCGCTCCTGGCCCGCATGACGATTGTCCCGTTCTACCTGCTGGACGCTAGCTTCATGAAGCAGATCGTCACCCTCAGGATGGAAAAGCTCGCCGCCCGTCTCTTCGAGAGCCACAAGATGCGGCTCTCCTTTTCCGACGCGGTGGTTGACTGCATCGCCGCGCGCTGCACCGAGGTGGAAACCGGGGCGCGCAACATCGACCACATCATGCGCGGCACCATCCTGCCCCAGCTCTCGGAACGGATCCTCACCCAGATGGGCGCGGGCGAGATGCCGGCGACGGTCCGCCTGGACCTGACCCGGGACGGCAATTTCAGCATCGGCTTCGACCAACTCTCCACCACCGCCAAACCGGCCAAAAAGCGGGTGCAGGGCTCCAAACGCCCGGAAAGCGCGGCAGCCTGAAACAGCCGCCGACGGCGGTAGGGAGCTGCGAAAAACAGGCGCCCCGTTCCACAATACCAGTCCGCGGCAGGAGCGATCGCTCCTGCCGCGGCTGACCATGGTTTCGCGCCTGAAAAACGGACAGGCCGACGTTGACCGACCATCACCAGATTGACCCTTCAGACTGCGCCGACAGGACTCTTCAGGGGCCTGCCGGCCGCACCCGAGAATACCTTTGAAACCTGCCCGCCTCGTGTGTTAGTATTTTAATTCGGTAATGGCGTCCTTTCCAGGGACGCCCGCCATCTGATGACCCGATGATAACCTCCGATGCCTTTTCAGAATTTGGTAATCAAGCCGTAGCGCCGTTATTTCCCGGGCCCAGTGAGGTGAATACCCATGCAAGAAAGCAAAATCGGTGAATTGCTCATCCTCAACAATCTGATAACCCGCAGTCAGTTCGAACAGGCCATGGATATGCAACAGCTGAACTCCGGCCAGCCAATAGGCCAGATCCTTTGCCAGATGGGTTTCCTGAAGAGCAAGGATCTGGGACATGTCCTCGATCACAACGACAAACGCCGCAAGCTCGGGGAAATCCTGGTATCCCTGAACCTGATCAACGAGGAGCGGCTGAAAAACGCGCTCAAGGTAAGCAAGCAGGAAAAGATCCCGCTCGGCCGCGCGCTCATCAAGCAGCATCTCCTCGACGAGGAGCAACTGGCGCGCGCCATCGCCCTCCAGCAAGACATGAAGTTCGTCAGCCTGTCCGATGTCCGCTTTGACCCGGAACTGTCCGGCTTCGTCAACGCCAACTTCGCCCAGCGTCTCCGTATCGTCCCGATCCGGTGCCGGGACAACATGCTGACCATCGCCATGGCCTACCCGGTTCAGCGGGAGGAACTGGCCCAGCTGGAAACCTGCTGCAAGATGCCCATTACCCCGGTCATCGCCAAGGAAAGCGATATCCTGCTGGCCCAGCAGAAAATCTTCCAGATCGCCGGCGCGGCCGAACATGAGAAGCTGCATTTCGAACTTGTCGAGGACCAGGAGCGCGACGGCAAGTCCAAATACGTCAGCGAGATTATCAGCGCCGATGTCAATTATCTCGCCAAGCGGATCATAGCCACCGGCATCAAGGAGGGGACCAGCGATATTCATCTGGAGTCCAATGAGAACGGCATGGTGGTCCGCTACCGCCTGGACGGCATACTGCAGGCCATCGACCTGGGGCCGGACGAGCCGCTGATCAACGCCAACGCCCGCCAGATTGTCTCCAAGATCAAGATTCTTTGCGACATGGATATCGCCGAGCGCCGGCGCCCGCAGGACAGCAGCTTCAAGATGAAAGTCTCCCGGGAGGGGAAGGTACGCAACGTCGATTTCCGGGTCTCCACCGTCCCGACCCAGTTCGGCGAAAACGTGGTCATTCGCATCCTGGACAAGCGCAGCGGCGCCCTCACCCTGGAAGGATTGGGATATTCTCCGGAAATCGTCGCGAAAATATACAAGGCCCTCGACACGCCGACCGGAATCTTCCTGGTTACCGGCCCCACCGGGTCGGGCAAGTCGTCTTCCCTTTATGCCGTGCTCTCCCACATCAACACCCCCAGCGTCAAGACTCTCACCATCGAGGACCCGATAGAATACTGCATAGACGGGATCACCCAGACCGAGGTAAACGAGGTGATCGGCAATACCTTCGCCCGCATGCTCCGCTCGTTCCTGCGCCAGGACCCCGACAATATCATGGTGGGGGAAATCCGCGACCTGGAGACCGCCACCATATCCATGCGCGCCGCGCTGACCGGCCACACCGTGCTCTCCACCCTGCATACCAACGACGCCACCAGCGCCGTGACGCGGCTGATCGACATGGGGGTCGAACCGGGTCTTATCTCCGACACCCTGCGCTGTGTCCTGGCACAGAGGTTGGTGCGCCGCGTCTGCCCCGACTGCAAGGTTCTCTACCGTCCCGCCGAGATCCTCCTGGAGGATTTCGGCATTGACGCCGGAACCAATCTGAAATTCGTCCACGGCAAGGGTTGTCCGGCCTGCCACTACACCGGTTTCAACGGCCGCCTTCCCATCGTCGAACTCTGGATCCCCACCCGGGAGGAACTGCTCCTGCTTAACCGCCGACCCGACAACATCTCCCTGCGCAACTGCGTCTTTTCGGCTCCCGACCGGGTAACCATGATCGACGACGGCTTGCGGCGCGTGCGGGCCGGTGAGACGACCCTTGAAGAACTGGTGCGGACGGTATCCTATGAACAGATAGAGGCGGGACGGGAACGGGTCGCCGCCCGGGCCGCGGCGACGCTTTCGGGGTAACAAGCCGCCGATCCGAAGCACCCGCCTCGGAAATCCGGCTGGTCGGGGCATGGGCACCATGAAAGGCCGTGGGGACCTGGCAGGTTTTCGCGGCCTTCTTGTCTGCGGGGACAGGATGAAAAGTATTGTGTTTTAATTAGCGAATTGCTATGGTGGCGCGTCGGTATCCAGCATCTGTGACTTCGAGGTGTCCAATGGAGCAAAGCGGCCAACAGTTCTGTGAGCATCCGCTGCAAGGGGTTCGGGAAAAGGAGACCAGAGCTGCGGATCTTGTCCGGCAGTCCGTCGAGCATTATCGGATTCTGTATGAAACCATGCTCCAGGGGGTGATGTACCACGACGCCGAGGGGCGGGTGGTTTCGGCCAACCCGGCCGCCCTGCGCATTTTCGGCATGACGCTGGAAACGATACAGAGAATCGGTGAGCTGGACTTTGAGTTTGGCTACTTGCGCGAGGACGGTTCGCCGTTCCCCATGTCGGAGCGCCCCTCGCTGCTGGCGTTGCGAAGCGGAGAGCCGCAGCGCGACATGGTGATCAAGGTGTACAACCCCCAGCTGAAGAGGTTCCGCTGGATCAGCTTCACGGCCGTGCCCCTTTTCCGCGATGAGGAGGAACGGCCGAGTAACGTCTACACGCTTTTCGACGACATCACCGAGCGCAAGGAGGCGGAGAGAGCGCTTCGGGAGCGCGAGGAGCGTCTCTCCCTGGTCCTGCGCGGCTCCCGTGACGCTTTCTGGGACTGGAACCTGGTGAAGAATGAGGTCACCTATTCCGAGCGCTGGTGGGACATGCTCGGCTATGGCGAAGGCCAGGTCAGGGAGGATCAGGACCTTTGGCGCAGCATGATGCATCCGGACGACCAGGTGCGGGTCGGCCTGGTGATATGCAACGCCCTCGAGGGGAGCACGGACTCCTACGAAACGGAGTTCCGGTTGTTGCACGCGGACGGCCATTGCGTGTCGGTGATATCGCGAGCCTTCATCCTGCGGGACGCCGACGGCAACCCGACCCGCGTCTCCGGCACCAACATGGACATCACCATCCGGCGCCAGATGGAGGACGACCTGCTCCAGCACAAGAACAAGCTGAAGCTGGCCAACGAGCTGCTCGAACAGCGCGTCAATGAGCGCACCGCCGATCTGGAGTCGGCGATACACGAGCAGGAGTCCTTCAGCTACTCGGTCTCCCACGACCTGCGGGCGCCCCTGCGCCACATCAACAGTTTTAGCGCCATGCTGATCGAGGATTACGGCGGGAATCTACCCCAGGAGGCCCACGGCTACCTGGATCGGATCCGCAGCGCGACGAGCAGGATGGGCGCGCTGATCGATCACCTGCTGGAGTTGTCCCGGGTGAGCAGGACCGAGATCCGGCTGGATTCGGTCGATCTGAGCGATCTGGCGCTGCAGGTGCTCCGCATGTATCAGGAAACGGAGCCGCTGCGCTGCGTGGAGATTTCGGTCGCGGAAAGCATCACCGTTTTGGGGGATCGCCCCATGTTGCGGCAGCTGTTGGAGAATCTCCTCGGCAACGCCTGGAAGTACACCTCCCGAAAACCCTCGGCCCGCATTGAATTCGGGATGACCCACGTGGCTGGCGAGGAGGCGTTCTTCGTCGGTGACGACGGGGCCGGTTTCGACATGGCGTACGGGCAGCGGCTGTTTAACGCCTTCGAGAGACTCCACGGCCCGGAATTCGAGGGGGTCGGCATCGGACTCGCGACGGCGCAGCGGATCATCAAGCGTCACGGCGGCAAAATCTGGGCCGAAGGAAGGGTGGGCGAAGGCGCCACCTTCTACTTCACCCTGCCGGTGTATTACTGAGGAATTAGCCAGAAGGGGAGTCTAGTGAAGCGTCATCTCAGATTCGCGATATTGAATGCGGTTATCCTCACCTTAGCGATTGCCTCGGCGACGGTACTTTTCCTCGCCCAGCTCCGCTCCCAGGCTCTGCACGAGGCTCAACAGGCCCAGGAAGCGCGCATCAGGACCTTCGGGGCCCTGCTCCACGACAAGGGTGGCGAGTTCCGGATCCAGGGCGGAAAACTCTGGGTGGGAAGTTACCCGTTAAGCGGCAACTCGGAACTTCCGGACCGCATCCGGGAGATCTTCGGCGGGACGGCCACCGTTTTCCTCGGGGACGAGAGGGTGGCCACCAATGTGCTTAAACCGGACGGGAGTCGCGCCACCGGGACGCGGTTGACCGGCGCGGCCTATGATGCCGTCTTCAGGGAGGGGAGGGGGTACCGGGGCGAGGCCCTGATCCTGGGCATTCCTTATTTTACCGCCTATGACCCGATAAAGGACCGTACCGGCAGGATCATCGGCGCCATCTATGTGGGCGAGAAAAAGAGCGGATATTTCGCCCTGTACGACGGCCTCAAGGGGAAGGTGGTTGCCGGCAGCTTCGCCCTGGTGGTCTGCTTTCTCGGGTTCTCCCTGGCGGCGGCTCGGGATCGCAGGGGGGCTGACCTCGCCCTGGAGACCCGCGACAGGAAGTTGAAGGCGATCCTTCGCAACATCCCGGACATGGCCTGGCTGAAGGATCGCGAAAGCAGGTTCCTCGCCGTGAACGATACCTTCGCCAGGTCCTGTGGGCTTACCCCGGAAGCCATCGTGGGCAAGTTGGATCTCGACATCTGGCCACTGAATCTGGCGCAAGCGTACCGCGCCGACGATCAGGAAGTGATGACGAGCGGCACGAGCAAGCAGGTGGAGGAGCAGCTGGTCGGCAGCGACGGGGTGCCGGTCTGGATCGAGACCATCAAGTCCCCGATCTTCAGCGCCCAGGGGGAGATCGTCGGCACCACCGGGATCGCGCGCGACATCAGCGAGCGCAGGCGCGCTGAGGAGGAACTCCGTTTTACCCGCTACACGGTGGATCGCTCCAGCGACGGCATCCTCTGGATCGAGCGCGAGGGGAACATCGTCTATGCCAACGACTGTGTCTGCCGCAGCTTCAGCGCCTCGACGCAGGAGTTTCTCTCCCTGACTGTATTCGACCTGGCCCCCGATTACACGCCGCACTCCTGGGCCAGTCACTGGGAGGATTTGGAGCGGGAAGGTTCCCAGACCTTTGAGCTGATGGTCATGGCTCGCGACGGCAAGCGCATCCCGATGGAGGTGAGCTCGAACTATTTCATGCGCAACGGCAAGGGTTGCATCTGTTCCTTTGTCAGGGACATCTCCGAGAGGAAGCGCTCCGAGGAGAAAAGCAGGGAAACCCTCTCCATCCTGTCGGCAACCCTGGAGTCGACCGTCGACGGGATACTGGTGCTGGACCTGGAGCGGCGCATCGTCATGTACAACCGGAAGTATCCCCAGATCCTCGGCGTCCCCGAGGCCCTGATGGCCGTGACTGATTACCAGGGTTTGCTGGACTACGTGCTCGGGGAGATGAAGGAACCGGAGAGCTTCCGCGACAACCTCGCGGAACTGATCGCGCATCCCGAGCTTGAGAGCACCATCGTGATGGATTTCCTGGACGGCCGGGTGATCGAGCGGGTCTCCTGCCCGCATCTCATCGGGGACCGGGTGGCGGGGGTGGTGCTGAATTTCCGCGACATCACCATGCAATGCAGGATGGAAACCCACCTGCGCAACGCTCAGAAGCTGGAAGCGCTCGGCACGCTGACCGGCGGCCTGGCCCATGATTTCAACAACAGGTTGACCGCCATCATCGGCTACGGAAACCTGATGCGGGACGAGATCCGTAACTCCGAGGTGGCGCGGGGGTATCTGGACCTGCTGCTCGCCTCCGCGGATCGGGCGGCCGAGCTTACCCAGGGGTTGCTTGCCTACAGCAGGAAGCAGACCCTGAACCCGGTCCCCCTCGATCTGAACGAAGCAGTGCGGGAGGTGGAGAAGTTCCTGCCGCCGATCCTCGGGGAGGGGATCGAGCTGCGCATCGAGTTCTCCCAGGATTTCCCCTGCGTCAAGGCGGACCGCGGCCAGTTGGAGCAGGTGCTTTTCAACCTGGTCGGCAACGCGCGCGACGCGATGCAAGGAGTCGGTCGCCTGACCATAGCGACCGGCGCGGCGTTCCTCGACGACGCCTTCATCGCGGCCCAGGGGTATGGCGAAAGCGGCGAGCATGCCATCCTCTCCGTCAGCGATACCGGGGCCGGCATGGACCCGGGGACCCTGGAAAAGGTCTTCGAGCCGTTCTTCACCACCAAGGAGGTCGGCAAGGGGACCGGTCTCGGCCTCTCCATCGTCCATGGCATCGTGCACCAGCACGGAGGGTTCATAAACGTCTACAGCGAACCGGGGAGCGGGACCACCTTTTGGGTCTATCTTCCCCGTACCAGGGATCAGGAGCTTGGGTGCGCGCTCGCCGAGGAGCAGACCCGGGTCGGCAAGGGCGAGACCATCCTCCTCGTCGAGGATAATGCGGACGTCAGGTCCATGTTCCGGGAGGTCCTGGAACGAAACGGCTATCTGGTCATCGAGGCGGTGGACGGCGCGGACGGCGTGGCGAAGTTCCGCGAGAGGGGGGCTTCGGTGCATCTGCTGGTGATCGACGTGATCATGCCGCGCAAAAACGGCCGCGAGGCCTACAACGAGATACGCAAGATGCGCGGCGACGTGAAGGCCCTGTTCGTGAGCGGCTATACGGACGACATCATCAACAAGGCGGGAATCGCCGAGCAGGGACTTCACTTCATCGCCAAGCCGCTTTCCCCCGCCAAGCTGTTGGCGAAGCTGCGTGAACTGCTGGACTGAAATGGACTTCCCTTCCCGGCGCGCTCCCCCCGCTACTCCAGGCTATAGCTGACGATGCTCTCCACGTGGATGGCCGTGGTATTCAGGAAAGGGATGTCGTGCGCCTGTGCCGGGAGGATCAGCGGCAGCTCGGTGCAGCCGAGGATGACTGAATCGATGGCGTCCCGCTCCATCATCCGCGCGACTATCTCCAGGAGTTCCTCCCGCGTCTCATCCTTGATGATCCCCAGTTCGATCTCGGAAAAGAGCTTCTGGTGGATGAACTGCTGCTCCGCCGCCGAGGGGACCAGCACCGTCATGCCGCGCTTTCGAAAGGGGCGCTGGAAGAACTCCGCCTGCATGGTAAAGCGGGTTCCCAACAGGCCGGGCCGCTTTACCCCCAGACCTTCCGCCTTGGCGCGGGTCGCCTCCACGATGCTGACCAGCGGCAGGGGAGAATGCTTGGCCACACGGTCGAAGACCAGGTGCGGCGTGTTGGAGGCGATCGCCGCGAAATCGGCTCCGGCTCGATGCAGCGCGTTCACCCGGGCCAAAAGCCAGTCCGCCAGCCGGTCCGGATCATTGGCCTCCAGGAGCCGGAGCAGCTCGCTCAGGTCGGCGCTGTAGACGATGATGTCGGGGTTGTCGCTCCCCCCCCGTTCCCGGAAGGCGTCGATGATCCCCCGATAATAATCCAGGGTGGATTCAGGCCCGATGCCGCCGATGATGTCGATTTTCTTCATTTTTCCTTCCCCCGCATGCTGCGCCTCACCGGGGAAACGCTCCGTTGTTGATATCCAGGCAGGTCCCGTTGAGGTATTCCGGGGATTCCGTGGCCAGCCAGACGATGGTCCGGGCCACCTCCTCCGGTCGGGCGAATCTCCCGGTATATACCGCGGCGAGAATGGCCTTTTTCCGCTCCTCGGGGATGACGTTAAGCATCTGCGTCTCGACGGGTCCCGGCGCCACGGCATTCACGACGATCCCCTTGGGCCCGAGGATTTTGGCGAAGCTCTTGGTGGCGTTGATGAGGCCTGCCTTGGTGATGCCGTACCAGACGTCGGGATGACCGATCTGGCCGGCGATGGAGGCGATGTTGACTATCCGGCCGGCGCCGTTTTTGATCATGGACTTGGATACCTCGCGAATCAGGGCGACCGGCGCCTCGATGTTCAGCTTCAGCATCTGGCTGAGCTTTTCCTCGGGATAGCTGTCGTAGGGAAGGGAATGCATGACCCCCGCGTTGTTGACCAAGATGTCGATATGGCCCATTTCCGCGATCAACCCTGGTATCCCGTCTATGTCGGTCAGGTCGAAACTGCTGCACACCAGGTTTTCCCCGGGCTGGAGCGCCCCGTCGGAAAAGTCCCGGGCCACGACGAACACCTTGTACCCCAATTCCCGAAACAGCCTCGTGGTCTCCAGGCCAATCCCTTTGTTGCCTCCCGTCACCAGGACTTTCTTTAACATTTCCCCTCCATCTGCCAGGTTCCTGGGCCCACTAAACCTACGGGATCGAATCCAGGTACTTGAGTCTTTTCAGCGGTCTGTTCTGTCAGGTATTAAGGTACTGGGAAGGGACGCGGGCTAGCGGTACCATGGTCCCCTTTCCCAGTATCGATGCTTCGGCAGATTAGGGCATGCACACCGCATTGTCAAAGGTATTCCAATGTTTAATCGAAGCCTTCGGATATCTCCTTATCCAAAGGCTCGCTGGCAAACGGAAGAGGGCGAGACCGTTTGCCGGCGGCGATTCCCTTTTGACCAAAACCGGGCGAAGTGGTATAAAAGAGGCGCCGCGTTTCTCGGCGCAAGCTATCGGCAGCGAACCTTCCAAGGAATCCCATGAACCTGCTTCACAACTTGAATCCCCCACAAAAAGAGGCGGTACTGCACGGCGAGGGGCCGCTGCTGGTCCTCGCGGGCGCCGGCTCCGGCAAGACCCGCGTCATCGTGCACCGGATCGCGCACCTGATCCTGGAGCGCGGGGTGCCCCCCTGGCAGATCCTCGCGGTCACTTTCACCAACAAGGCTGCCGGCGAGATGCGGGAAAGGGTGGAGCAGACCCTGGGCGGCGGGGAACTCCCGCTGGTCTCCACCTTTCACTCCAGCTGCGCCAGGATCCTGCGCCAGGAGATCCAGGCGCTCGGATACGACCGGAAGTTCGCCATCTACGACGACAAGGACTGCGAGCGGCTCATCAAGGAGTGCGCCGCGGCCCTCAACCTGGACGAGAAGAAATTCCCCCCCAAGGCGCTCGCCGGCGCCATCGACGAATTCAAGAACTCGGGGCTCACCCCCGACCAGGTCCCCACCGGCTCCCCCTACGAAACCACCCTGGCCCGGGTCTACGCCCTGTACCAGGAACGGCTCAAGCGCTGCAACGCGGCTGACTTCGGCGACCTGCTGCTCCTCACGGTGCGGCTTTTCGAGGAGCACCCGGAAGTGCTGAAAAAATACCAGGAGCGTTACCGCTGGATCATGGTGGACGAGTACCAGGACACCAACCCGGTCCAGTACCGGCTGGTGCGGCTTCTGGCCGGCGCCAGGAGGAACCTCTGCGTGGTCGGGGACGACGACCAGTCCATCTACGGCTGGCGCGGAGCGGACATCCGGAACATCCTGGAGTTCGAGAAAGACTTTCCCGGCGTGAAGGTGGTGAAGCTGGAGCAGAACTACCGATCCTCCAGGAATATCCTGGACGCCGCCTGGAACGTGGTGGAAAAAAACCGCGGCCGCAAGCCGAAGCAGCTCTGGACCGAGAACCCGGAAGGGGAGTGCATCGTGTACCGTACCCTCCCCAACGAATGGGAGGAGGCCCGCCTGATCTGCCGGGAGACCGAGCGCTATCTGAACGAAGGGGGGGATCTCTCCGGGGTCGCCGTCTTCTACCGGACCAACGCCCAGTCCCGGGTGGTGGAGGACGCCTTCGTGGCGGCGGGGGTTCCCTACCACATGGTGGGTGGGGTCCGCTTTTACGCCCGGCTCGAGGTGAAGGACATCCTCGCCTACCTGAAGGTGCTGGACAACCCGGCCGACGACGTGGCGCTGAAGCGGATCATCAACGTCCCGCCCCGCGGCATCGGTCACAGCACGGTGGAGCGGATCTCCACCCTTGCCGGTGAAAAGGGGGTGTCGTTTGGCGACGCCATGCTGGAAGCGGCAAACGGGCAGCTCCTGGCGGCCGGCGCGCGCGCCAAGGTGGCCGCCTTCGCCGGGGAACTGGAACGGTATCGCGCCCTCGCCGCCAGGCTCCCGCTCGCCGAGCTCGCCGCGGCGGTCATGCAGGATTCCGGATACTTGGCGCGTCTCAAGCTGGCGGGGAGCGAGGAGGCCCAAGAGAGGCTCGGCAACCTCCAGGAACTGGTGACCGCGATGCAGGTATTCGACCGGGGCGAGGGGGAAAAGGGGCTCGCCAGCTTCCTGGAGCAGGTGGCGCTGGTCTCCGACCTGGAACAGGAGGGTGAGGGGAAGAAGTCCTCGGTGACGCTCATGACGCTGCACTCGGCCAAGGGGCTGGAATTCCCGGTCGTTTTCATGATCGGGATGGAGGAGCGGCTCTTCCCCCATGCCAGGGCCCTGGACGACCCGGTGCAGATGGAGGAGGAGCGCCGGCTCTGCTACGTCGGGATGACCCGGGCCAAAGAGCGCCTCTTCCTCACCAACGTGCGCCGGCGCCATATCTTCGGCCAGGAACAGATGAACCCGCCGGCGCGCTTCATCCGCGACGTGCCGGCCGAGTTGATCGACGGCGTCGACCCGTTGCAGACCGAGGCGCAGCTGCAGATGCAGGCGCAGATGAAAATGCAGATGCAGTCGCAGTCGCAGTCGCAGTCGCAGTCGGGAACCGCGGCCGGGAGCGGCCATAACCTGGCCTCCCTGTTCGAGGAGGAGATCGAGCCCGATTTCGGCAACGAGGTGCGCCGGGTGCCGGAGTACCAGGAGGACGGGGTGCGCACCGGGATGCGGGTGCGCCACGCCCAGTTCGGCTCGGGAATCATCAGGAAGATCGAGGGGGAGGGGGACAGCCAGAAGGTGATCGTCTCTTTCGCCTCGGTCGGTTTCAAGAAGCTCCTGGTGCGCTTCGCCGGTCTTGAGAGGGACTGAAGGGGAAGGACCATATTACCAGAAAAGGGCCGAGGCCCTTTTTTTATAGGAGAGAGACGTGGAGAGACCTGTCATAGCTGTAACCATGGGGGACCCGAGCGGGATCGGCCCCGAGATCATCGCGGCCGCCCTCGCCGCGCCCGCCGTCACCCAGCTCTGCCGTCCCCTGGTGCTCGGGGACCGCGTCGCCCTGGAGCGCGGCATCGCCGTCGCCGGGGTCCCGTTGCGGATCGAAACGGTGGCGGAGAGCGTGCCTCCCGGTCCGCCTGCCCCCGGCGTCCTCTATCTGCGCGAGTTGACCAACCTCCAGGGATCCGACATGGAGTACGGCAGGGCGTGCCCCGCCGGCGGGGACGCCTCGTTTCGGTATATCGTCGAGGCGGCCCGGCTCTGCCTGGGCGGCGCGGTCGCCGCCATGGCGACGGCGCCCATCAACAAGGAGTCCATGAACAGCGCCGGGCACCATTATCCCGGCCACACGGAACTCCTGGCGGAATTGACCGGCACGGACCAGGTGGTGATGATGCTCGCCGGGGAGCGGCTCCGGGTGACGCTGGTCACCATCCACGAGGCGCTCTCCCGGGTCCCCTCGCTGATCACCCTGGAGCGGGTGCTGGGGACGGTCCGGATCACCCATGAGGCGGTGGCGCGCTTTTTCACCCCAAACCCGCGCATCGCCGTGCTCGCCCTCAACCCGCACTGCGGCGAGGGGGGGCTCTTCGGGAGCGAGGAGCGCGAGATCATCGCGCCGGCGGTGCGCGCCGCCCGGGACGCCGGCATCGACGCGGTGGGACCGCTCTCCGCCGACACCCTGTTCCACTTCGCGCTCTCGGGGGGGTACGACGCGGTGGTCTGCATGTACCACGACCAGGGTCTCATTCCGCTGAAAATGATCCATTTCGACGACGGCGTGAACGTCACCCTCGGCCTTCCCATCATCCGGACCTCGGTGGACCACGGCACCGCCTACGACCTGGCGGGAACCGGGCGGGCCTCGGCCGAGAGCATGAAGGCCGCCCTGCTCATGGCCGCCCGGATGGCGCTCACGGCCGCCGGGCCGGGCGGCGCCTACCCCAACGCCGGCGGGGTGGCGGCATGAAAAAGATCCTCTGGTCGCTGCTCGCGGTACTCTCCCTCTACCTGGCCTACGTCGCCATATCCCTCTACCTGATGCCGCCGGTTTCCGAGCTGGGCGACCGGAACACCAGCCTCACCATCCAGGTGAAGGACTGGCACGGCGATTTCCACCCCTTGGTGGTGGGCCCCGGGAACCGCTACTGGACTCCCTCGGAGAGCATCCCGCCCGAGATGAAGTGGGCGGTGATCCTGGCCGAGGACGCCAGCTTCTACAAGCACGAGGGGGTCGACGTCAAGGCGATCAAGAACGCCATCAAGTACGACCTGGAAAAGAAGAGCTTCGCCCGGGGCGCCTCCACCATCACCCAGCAGGTGGCGAAGAACCTCTACCTCTCCCGGGAAAAGACCCTCACCCGGAAGGTGAAGGAGCTCTACCTCGCCAAGAGGATGGAGCAGGAACTCACCAAGGGGCGCATCATCGAGCTCTACCTGAACGTGATCGAGCTCGGTCCCATGGTGTACGGCATCGGACACGGCGCCCAGTACTACTTCGGGAAAGACGCCTCCGCCCTGACGCCGCGCGAGTGCGCCTTCCTGGCCGCCATGCTCCCCGGCCCCCGGCTCGCCTACAACCCCTACAAGAACCTCGGAAGGGTGCTCAAGAGGTCCAACATGATCCTCCGGCTGCTGGTCGGCAAGGGGGTGCTCTCCCGCGCCGAGTACCGCTTAGCCCTCGCCGAAAACCCCAACGTGGGGCGTCTGCAGAAAAAGGTGGACGAGAGCATCAAGAAGGTTGAGGTCATGGCGAACATCTCCAGCGCCCGTGCCGCGGAGCCGCCCGACTCCGTCAAGGAGCAGGGGGACCAGGAGGGGGCCAAGGAGGCGCCGCTGGAGGGAGCGCCGGAGCCGGCGCCGCCAGCGACGACGGAGGAGGAGCCCGCCCCGGGAGCCGCGAAGGAAAGCCCCGAGGGAGGGGCCACTCCGGGGGACAAACCTTAGCGTTTACCCAGAAAATCATCCTCAAGTTTCCCGCCATTTATGCCGAAACATGAGACAGGCGCATAATCCGGCCCAAGCGCAAGAGGTGGAGAGATGGAAACAACAGCTTCAGGGCTGGTGATTGTGGTGGACGACGACCCGTACGTGCTGGAGAGCGTGGCGATGCTTCTTACCATGAGCGGTTTCGAGGTGCACTCGTTCTCCAACGGGTTCGATGCCCTGGCCGACCTGCGCCGGACTCCCCCGGACGTGGTGCTGACCGACGTCAACATGCCGCATATAACCGGCATCGAGCTTCTGGAAAAGATCCACGAGCTGGACCGCGACATACCGGTGATACTGATGACCGCCTATGCCGAGCTGGAAATGGCGGTCTCCGCCATTAAAAAGGGCGCCTTCGACTTCATCATTAAACCGTTCAAGCCACCCTACCTGATTCACTCCGTCGAGAAGGGGATCAACTACAAGCGGCTGGTCCTCGTGGAGAAGCACTACAAGGTCGAGCTGGAGCGGACCGTGGAGCTGCGTACCCGCGAGCTTGGCGAGGCGCTGGACCGGATGCGCAGCATGAGCCGGGAGACCATCGAGAGGCTGACCGCAGCCGCCGAGCTTCGGGACGAGGATACCGGGAAGCACATCTCGCGGATCGGACTCTACGCCAAGCGGCTATCCGAGGTGATGGGGCTGCCGGATCAGTTCACCGAGACCATCGCCATCGCCGCCGCCATGCACGACGTCGGCAAGATCGGGATACCGGACGCCATCCTGCTCAAGAAGGGGCCGCTCACGCCGGAGGAGTTCGATGTCATGAAGGGACATACCGTGATTGGCGGGAAGATCCTGGCGGGTTCCAGCCACGAGGTGCTGCAGATGGCCGCATCCATCGCCCTGACCCACCACGAGCGCTGGGACGGCAGCGGCTACCCCCACGGCTGCCGCGGGGAGGCAACCACCATGGAGGGGCGCATCGTCATGGTGGTGGACCAGTACGACGCCCTGAGGAGCAGCCGGGTCTACAAGCCCGCCCTGGACCACGAGCGGACCGTCCAGATCATCACCCGGGGGGACGGACGGACCATGCCGGGGCACTTTGATCCACGCATCCTGGAATCCTTCCTCGGGGCGGCCCGGGATTTCGAGGAGATCTTCGCCTCCCAAGGGGATGAACCGGCGAGCTGAGAGCCAAAGGCCAGGTGGAACGATGTTCCCTCACGATCTGAGCATAGCGCGGGCATGCCCCGCGAACCGGGGGTCCCGATGCTGAGCTGGAGCCTCGCCGCGAAAATATCTCGCGCCGTGCCGCTGCTCGCCCGCCTCGCCGGCCCACTTAAGCCGCTGCTGCTGCGCGTCCGCTCCCTGCTCCCCGGGGTCCGGGGCGCCGACCAGTTAGAGGCGCTCACCCGGGCCCTCGGCGCGAAGGAGGAGGAGCTCCGGGAGGCACGGGGGGAGCTGCACTGCCTGCGGGCTCTCCTGGACGCCATGCCGTCACCGGTCTTCTACAAGGACGCGGCCGGCGGCTACCTCGGGGTCAACCGCGCCTTCGAGGCGTACCTCGGCCTGGAGCGCTCGCAGCTGATCGGGAAGAGCGTCTTCGATATCTCCCCGCCGGAATTCGCCCAGCTCTACTTCGAGGCCGACCGGGAACTCCTGCGCCGGGGTGGGGAGCAGCGCTACGAGAGCCGGGTGGTCTACGCCGACGGCACCCCCCACGACGTCATCTTCTACAAGGCGGTCTTCAATAACCTCGGGGGGGAGCCGGGCGGGATCGTCGGGACGCTCTTGGACATCACCGAGCGCAAGGGGATGGAGACCCTCCTCGCGGAACAGAAGGAGTTTTCGGAAAACCTGGTGTTGAACCTGGCGCTCCCGGCCTTCGTCCTCGACGCCCGTCACGAGGTGATCATCTGGAACCGGGCCTGCGAGGAGCTCTCCGGGATAGCCGCCAGCGATGTGATCGGCACCCGTCGGCACCTGTCGGCCTTTTACGCCGAGGAGCATCCGACCCAGGCGGACTTTGTCCTGGACGGGGATTACCGCGAGGCCGACCTTTACTACCCGCTCTGGAACAGCTCGGCGATCATCCCCGGAGGGATGCACGGGGAGGGGTGGTGCAAGAACCTGCGCGGGGAGGAAGTTTACCTGCTGTTCTCCGCCGCGCCGATCAGGAACCGCGCCGGCGAGGTGATCGCGGCGATCGAAACGGTGGAGGACATCACCGGGAGAAAGCGGACCGAGGACCAGCTGCGAAAACTCTCCATCGCCGTGGAGCAGAGCCCGAGCATGGTGGTGATCACCGACATCGCCGGGACCATAGAATACGTGAACCGGAAATTCGTCGAGGTTACCGGTTACTCAAGCCTGGAAGTGGTCGGGGCGAACCCGCGCCTGCTCAAGTCGGGAGGAACGCCGGACCAGGTGTACCGGGATCTCTGGCGCGCGGTGGCCGCCGGGGAGGAGTGGCGCGGGGAATTCCAGAACCGGAAGAAGGGGGGCGAGCTTTACTTCGAGGCGGCCACCATAGCCCCGGTGCAGGACGCCAGCGGGGTGGTCAGCCACTATATCGCGCTCATGGAGGACGTCACCGAGAGCCGCGCCCTGGCCAAGGCGCTCAGGCACGCCCAGAAGATGGAGTCGATCGGGACCCTGACCGGCGGCGTGGCCCATGACTTCAACAACAGCCTCACCGCCATCATCGGCTATGCCAACCTGATCCAGATGAAGAGCGCTCCGGAGGATCCCTGCGCGCGTTTCGCCGGGCAGGTGGTGGCGGTCGCCGAGAAAGCGGCGGTGCTCACCCGGGGCCTTTTGGCCTACAGCAGGAACCAGTCCATGAACCCGGCCCCCCTCGACCTGAACGAGATCGTCTGGCGCGTGGACGGGCTTTTGAGCCGGGTGCTCGGCGAGGGGATCGCGCTCTCCACCCAGCTGCACCCTGAGCCGCTGCGGATCCTCGCGGACAGCGCGCAGCTGGAGCAGCTGCTGATGAACCTCGCGGTGAACGCCCGGGACGCCATGGTCGGCGGCGGCACCCTGCGCATCTCCACCAAGGCCTTCGCCATGGACGAGGAATTCCTGAAGCGCGCGGGATTCGGCGTCCTCGGCCGCTACGGGCGGCTGAGCGTCTCCGACAGCGGGGTCGGGCTGGACCAGGCGACCAGGGAGAGGATCTTCGAGCCGTTCTTCACCGCCCGGGGGGCGGGGGGCGGGCCGGGCCTCGGGCTCGCCATCGTGCACGGCATAGTGGAGCAGCACAAGGGGTACATCGAGGTGGAGAGCGTGCCGGGACAGGGGAGTGTGTTTCGGGTCTACCTCCCCTTGCTGGCTCCGGCGACGGGCGTTTAAGACGTTCTACGTTCTACGTTGGAACCTGGAGGCAAACCCGTGCTACCCAGTTTCCAGCTGTTAACGTAGAACGTAGAACCGTTTCATAACCGTTTTAGAGTCTGAGGGCCTCGACCTGGGCCTCGTCGAGGCAGTTTAGGGTGGAAAGGTTCCGCTCCTGGCCGTCGATGAACACACTCATCTCCGCCTCGTCCCCAGCCCCGGCCTTGGTGTAGCGCAACAGCAGCTGGGCGGCTCGGGCGAGCAGCTCGTCGGAGCTTTCACCCAGGAGCGCCGCTAGCGGGCTGGGACCCCCGTTCCAGCGCAGCGTCGCCTCGCCCGGCTGGACCGCCTGCTCCAGAAGTCCGTTCTCCGCGTCGTTTCGGCCCAGGATGACCTTGGTCTTGGCCCCGATCCTGAAGTGCCGTCCCAGTTTCAGGAGCCTGAAGTCGCGCAGGTTCAGCTCCTCGGTATGGTCGAAGACGTCGCGCACCTTGCCGACGAAGGAGGGGTCGGTCAAAAGGCAGCCGCCGGCGGGACAGGGGTAGTTCTTCACGTCGAGTTCCGCCGCCAGCTCGAACTGCTCCTTCCTGGAGCGCCCCTGCATGGAAAGGAGTTTCTCGCGGTCCACCCACCCCTCGGTCTCGGGTATGGTCGGCGGGAAATGCTTCGCCGAGAGCGGGCGCAGCAGGAGCCCTTCCAGGCCGCTTTCCTTCTCGATGATCCGCATGGTGTCGCGGCGCTGGCTCATGGGGCGCTGTCCCAGCACCTCGCCGGTGAAGACGAAGTCGGCCCCGCTCTCCAGCATGTACTCCTTGGCCTTCTTGAGCAGGAAGATGCGGCAGTCGACGCAGGGGTTCATCCCCTTGCCGTAGCCGTGTTTCGGGTTCCTGAGGATCTCCAGGTAGTCCGTCCCCTTGTGCATCACCTTGATCGGGATGTTGAACTCCGCGGCCACCCGGACCGCCTCGGATTTGCAGCCGGAGTTTTTTCCGGTGCAGGTGCAGAAGGGCGAGGTGAAGTTGAGCGCTTCCACGGCTATCCCCTGGTCGAGGAGCACCTTGACGGCGAGTGTGGAATCGAGTCCGCCCGACAAAAGGGCGATCGCTTTACGTTGCATGTTGTTCTCCTCTGGCGCGCCGGCAGCCGGCGCTTTAATTGCTTCCATCGATAAGTGGTGACAAGGATTCCCGGGGCTGAAAACGGGGCGCCTTTTCAGTCGCTGATTGATGAAGATCATGTGGAGTTAACGAAAAAAGCCGGTGATCCGTGGTCCGGGGAGGCCGGCTGCTGCCGGCGGGGAAGGGAGGCGGACGCTTTCGGTAAGCAGGTCACGTTACCACGAAGGGACGCGGAAAGTAAAGGTTGTCGGTGCGGTGATTTTCGGGTACATTCCCCAGTGCCGGCGGTCTGTAATACCCTGGAGGTGAAGATATGAACGGGCTTGTCAAAGAGGGGTCCATCGGGGCGGTCCTCTTCAAATCGCAGATCATCACGGAGCAGGAGCTGAGGGCGGCCCTGGAGGCGCAGAAGGTCTCGGGATGCCGCGTCGGGGAGGCGCTGGTACGTCTCGGCGTGGTCACCCAGGAGGACATCGACTGGGCGCTCGCCAACCAGCTGAACATCCCCTACGTCCGCCTCAAGAGGGAGAACGTCGACGCCGCGGCGGTCGCCCGGGTCCCCGGGTCCCTGGCGCGGCGCCTGCAGCTCTTCCCGCTCTTTCTCTCCGGCAACGAACTCTCGGTCGCCATGTCCGACCCCTTGAACAAGGAGGCGATCGAAACGCTCTCCCAGGTAACCGGCTGTCAGGTGACCATCTCGGTCGGGCTGATCAGGGAGATCCACGAGATGCAGGACCTTTGCTACGGGCCGGACCGGAGCACCCCGGAACTCGGTTTCAGCTCGTCCGGTTTTTCCGCCAAGGCCCTCGATGCGATCAACTGCGACCTCTCCGGGGGGATGCTGCTGAACCATCTGCTGCTTCGGGTGCTGCAGGGGAAATACGCCAGCCTCTCGCTGCAGCCCGTCGGCGAGGAAATCCGCGTGCTGGTCCGAAGCGGTGGCCAGTCTGAGGAGATCGGCCGGCTGCCGGCCACCCATTACGGCCAGCTGACCGAGCGGATCAGGAAGCTCGCCCGGCTCGGTCCCGCCGAGGGGCTCTCCAGCTGCGGCATCCTGAGCTTCCTCTGGCAGGGGAAGCGGATACCGTTCCAGGTCTTCCTGCTGGGTGGAGTGGGGGGCGCCTACGTCACCCTGAAACTCCGGATCACCCCCCCGCCGCTGGAGGAACTCTCCGACCTGGGGCTCTCCAGCACTAAGGCCGAGGACCTGCGACTCCTCGCCGGCGCGGGCGAGGGACTCATCCTGATCGCGCACCAGGATCCCGAGGAGAGGTGCCGCCTCATCGACCTCTTCCTGGACGCCCGCGACAGTTCGGGGCAGACGGTGCTGCTGGTTGGGGAAAGGCTCGGGCGCGGCAAGAAGCGCTTTCCCCGCATCCCGGTGGCCCGCGACGGTCTGGACAACACGGCGGCGACGGTTTGCGCCGCCCTGGAACACGATCCCGATGTCCTGGTGATCGAGGACCTGACCGAGGCGGGGGCCTTTATCGCCGCGAGCCGGGCCGTTTTGCGCGGCAAGCTCGTGGTGGGCGGCATGTCGCACGACAACAAGTGCGCGGTGCTGAAGCAGCTCCTTTACCTGCGCCAGAAGAACTACCTGATACCGACCCAGGTGAAGGGGGTGGTCTCCTGCAAGGGGGTGCTGATCCTCTGCCCGGCCTGCAAGGAGCGCTACCTCCCGCTACCCGAGGAACTGGTGGCGATGAGGCTTCCCGTCCAGCCGGGGGAATACTTCCGTCCCGCCGGCTGCCCAGCCTGCGACCATACCGGGTACAGCGGGAGGCGTTACCTCCTGGACGTGATCCGCTTCGACAAGCGGTTCCTGGAGGCGTTCGAGACCCTGCGCCGGAGCTCGGAGATCATCAGCTTCATGAAAGACAACGGTTATCGCGGCATCACCGAGGAGGGAACCGAACTCCTGGAGCGGGGCGAAATCTCCCCGGGTGAGTTTGTCGCCTCCATACTACTGTGACGGAGTGCAAACATGGCAAGGATTGATGCGCTGTTCAAGTTGATGAGCGACCAGGGGGCCTCGGATCTGCACCTCTCTACCGGCTCCCCGCCGATCTTCCGGCTCCGGGGCGAGATGGAACGCCAGAACTTCAAGGTGCTCGCCCATGAGGAACTTAAGTCGATACTGTTCGAGATCCTGACCGAGAAGCAGCGCGCGACCTTCGAGGAGAAGCACGACCTCGACTTCGCCTATTCCGTGCCGGGGCTGGCCCGGTTCCGCGGCAATCTGATGATGCAGCACCGCGGCATCGCGGCGGTGTTCCGGATCATCCCGACCCGGATCGTCTCCGCCGACGAGCTGGGACTTCCCGAGGGGGTGAGGAACTTCACCCTGCTGAAGAAGGGGCTGGTGCTGGTGACCGGTCCCACTGGCAGCGGCAAGTCGACCACCCTGGCCGCCATGATCGACCTGATCAACAGCACGCGGCACGAACATATCCTGACCCTGGAGGACCCGCTCGAGTTCATCCACGAAAACAAGCTGTCGCTCTTCAACCAGCGCCAGATCGGCGAGCATTCGGACAGCTTCACCACTGCCCTGCGCGCGGCGTTGCGCGAGGACCCGGACGTCATCCTGGTGGGGGAGATGCGCGACCTGGAGACCATCAGCCTCGCCATCAGCGCCGCCGAGACCGGGCACCTGGTGTTCGGCACCCTGCACACCAGTTCCGCGGCGAAGACGGTGGACCGGATGGTGGACGTCTTTCCCAAGGACTCCCAGGAACAGGTGCGCACCGTCCTTTCCGAGGCGCTGCGCGGGGTGATCTGTCAGCAGCTGCTGAAGACCGCCGACGGCCTGGGCAGGGTGGCGGCGTTTGAGATCATGGTCGGGACCCCGGCAATCGGCAACCTGATCCGGGAAGGGAAGACCTTCCAGATTCCCTCCATCATGCAGACCGCGAGAAAGGACGGTATGCAGCTCATGGATCAGCACGTCCTCGACCTTATGAAGACCAAGAGGGTCTCTCCCGAGGAGGCCTACCGCTGCTGCGCCGATAAGAAACAGTTCGAGCCGTACCTTACCGCAGCCGAGCACTGAAGCGTCACTTGAAAGCGCGTTTCCCAAAAAGGCCCTCCAGCGGAGGGCCTTTTTGCGTGTCGTGCCTGGAACCCCGGCAGCTGGCGGCGCCTGCTTCCCTGATTCCTGCCGCGGTCACGGCTTTTTCGACTGCGCCTTTGGCTGCCTGGCCGATAGACGCCGGAAAATTAATGGTAATTAATTGGTCCAGACCATAAAGAATCCGCCCGTCAACCCGATACTGAAGGATATAGCGAACAAGTGCGAGATAACAAAAACAACTGGCGACCGGGCTGATCCAACCGTTAGCGCGCCAAGTCCCATAATCGAGGAGAAGCCTCATGTCTGAAAATGAATTTTTGTCGCAGCGCGCGCGCGCGGGGAGCAAGACCCGCATTGCCACCAAGATTCTCCTGACGGCCACCCTGGCGCTAGTCACCGGCCTGGCAATCGTCGGAGGCGCGGCCCTGTACCTGGAAAAGCAGGCGCTGGTCGGCCTGCAGCGCGAGCATAGCCTCGCCTTTGTCGATCTGCTGAGTGGCGACATTAAAACCGCCATGATGGCTGACGACATGAAAAAAGTGGACGCCTACATCAAGGAAGTGATTGAAGGTAAACGGGCGCTGGCTTTTTCCATCTACAACGAGAAAGGTGACGAACGGGGCAGCGGCGCCAAGGGCGACACCCGGGTAGCCGAGGTATTGAAAAGCGGAAAGCCGGCAAGTTTCGAGGGGATGCGCGACGGCACCCATATCCTGGAAACCATATTGCCCCTCTCCAACGAAGCACGCTGCCAGAGTTGCCATGACAAGGAAACCAAGGTCCTGGGCGCGCTTAAGCTCAGCACCGCCACCGAACAGGGGTACGCGGCAAGCAGGAAAGCCGCCTTCTGGCTTCTGGTCGCCGGGGTGGTGGCGCTTATGGCAAGCTTTATCTGCCTGATGGTTGTGCTCAGGCTGACCGTCACCCAGAAGCTGAACGATTTCGTCGCCAAGGTAACCGATCTTGCCAGGGGCGAGGGAGATCTCACCAAAAAGATCATGGTCAGGTCCAACGACGAATTCGGCCAGCTGGCCGACGAAATCAACTCGCTGGTGGACAAGATCAGGGGCATCATCTGTCAGATTGCCCAGACCGGCGAGCAGGTATCCTCGTCAGCCGTGGAACTGCAGTCCAACGCCGTTCAAATGGCGTCCGGCGCCGAGCAGGTGGCAATCCAGGCCGAAACCGTGGCCACCGCTGGGGAGGAGATGTCGGCCACCTCCTCCGACATCGCTCAGAACTGTCAGATGGCCTCCGAAGGTTCCCAGCAGGCGAGCGCCGCGGCCCTTTCCGGGGCCAGGGTGGTGGACGAGACCATCGCCGTCATGAACAGCATCGCCGAGCGGGTTCGAACTTCGGCCAAGGCCGTGGAAAGCCTGGGGAGCCGGTCGGACCAGATCGGAGAGATAGTCGGCACCATCGAGGACATCGCCGACCAGACCAACCTCCTGGCGCTCAACGCCGCGATCGAGGCGGCCCGGGCCGGAGAGCAGGGGAGAGGTTTCGCCGTGGTGGCCGATGAGGTCAGGGCGCTGGCCGAGCGCACCACGCGCGCGACCCGCGAAATCGGAGAGATGATCAAGGCGATCCAGCAGGAAACCAGGGGCGCCGTGATAGCCATGGAGGAAGGGGTTAGTGAGGTCGCCAAGGGAAGCGAGAAGGCGGCTGACTCAGGCCGGGCGCTGGAGCGGATTCTCCAGCAGATAAACGATGTCAACTCCCAGATTCATCAGGTCGCCACCGCCGCCGAGGAACAGACCGCGACGACGTCAGAAATAAGCAATAACATGCAGCAGATCACCGAGGTGGTGGCCCAGACCTCCCGGGGCGCCCATGAATCCGCCTCCGCCGCGAATCGGCTCTCCACGCTTGCCGACGACCTGCGGCGCATAATCAGCCAGTTCAAGGTGTCATGAGGGCGATGGAATGCCGCCTTGCTCATAAACCCTGAAACCGCCGATGGGGAGCGAGCCTGTCTACGGTCGGGGCTCCAGAATCGGAGCCGGTCCGACCGGGGGGGCGGTTTCCTTCAGGGCTCCGGATTGGGCGGGGAAGGCTCCGACCTCCCGAGGGTAAAGTAGAAGGTGGCCCCCCGGTCCGGGACCCCTTCGCCCCATGCCTTCCCGCCGTGGCGCTTGACGGCCCGCAGCACCGTCGCGAGGCCAATGCCGGTGCCGGGGAAATCGCTGGAGCAGTGAAGTCGCTGGAAAGGTTTGAAAAGACGTTCCGCCTCGGCCATGTCGAAACCGGCCCCATTGTCGCGGATGAAAAATGTCGCCACCCCGTTGACCTGGTTGCGGCCGAACTCGAAACGTGCTTGCTCGACCTTGGAGGTGTATTTCCAGGCATTGCCGAGTAGATTCTCCAGGAGTATCCGAATCAGCTGCGGATCACAGCAGGCGACCAGGCCGGGGGTGATCGCGAGCTCGACTCGCCGTTCAGGCTGCATGATACGGAACTCAGCCATGATTTCCTCGGTAAGCGAGGAGAGGTCGACATCGCGACAGTGGATCTCCTCCTGGGTCACCCTGAAGAGAACAAGCATCCCCTCGATAAATTTCTCCATGTCCGCGCATCCCGTATTGATGGCGTGCAGCAGGGTATCGCCCGTTTCGTCGAAGCTCTCTCCGTACATCTCGACCATAGTCTGAGCCGCCAGGGAGATGCGGGTGAGGGGGGAGCGCAGGTCATGTGAAAGGGAGTAGCTGAAGGCCGTCAGCTCACGGTTGCTGGCCTGGAGGTCGAAGGCATGTTGCTCCAAGTCCCCGTTCAGTGAACTGATCGCCTGTTCGCTCCTTTTCCGATCCGAAATGTCACGGACAACGCAGATCATGCCGTCATCGTCGAGGGCGCTCAAGGAGATCTCCTGGGGAAAACTGGAGCGGTCCTTTTTCAGGCCGGTCGCCTCGCCCCGCCATCCCCGCTCGGTTTCAAACCCTGCCTGGATGAGGGGTTCCAGGCGTTGCCGTTCCTGGTCATCGTAGAGCACATGCCAGTTCCTACCGATCAGTTCGCCAGGCGATTGATAGCCGTAGATCGCGGCGTGGGCCTCGTTGAGATAGAGGTACTCGCCCGCGCCGGTCAGGATGGCGATGCCGTCCATGGACGTCTCCACGGCGGCGAGCAACTTCCGGAGATGGATATCTGTTAGCTTGCGGTCGGTCATGTCACGCACCGATTCGATCCCCGCGATGATGGCGCCGGAGGCGTCCCGGAGGGGAGACGAGCATATCTCGCGATACCGGGTTCCCTGATCGGTTTCCATGCACGTTTCGCTGCTATGGACCAGTCCATCGGCAAGGGTTTTCACCAAATTACACTCCGGGCAAACCTCATCAAGCCGGTGGTACGCCGCGTAGCAGAACTCTCCAAGGTGATCCCCCAACATTATTTTGTGCGCCTGGTTTTGATAGAGGATTTTCAGATCCCTATCCTGCACGGTCACAGCATCCCCCATGGCCGCTAGTATGGCCTCGGCGCGCGCCCGTTCGGTTTTGAGATTGGAAACCGACTCTTCCAGGGAGACCTTGAGTCGGCGCTGAACCTCGGTCTGACGCCAGGCATAGCCGGCAAAAAGACAGAAAAACAGTAACGCCTCGATCCGGTAAACCAGTTCCTGCCCCACGGGATTCAAGAGCTGCGGGAAAAAACCGCCTTCGGCGAAAATTACCCCGTCGATGAACGCGTCCAGCACCCAAAAAAACACCATAAGACAAAGTCCCGTGAAGATAATGCCCCAATGGATATGCGTGGGTTGCCTTGACATGTATGCTCCAGGGTTACTGCGTTTCGGTCATTAAGTGCCTAATATGATGCATCGATTCAACAAATGCAACAGATTTTGCGTCCGCGCCGCAGCTGTCTGGTCGCTTGATTCAAGGTTGCTGTCGCACCAGCTTTCGAAGGCCTCCGAGCCCGCAAGGTTTTCATCGCGACGAAACGGAAACCTTGGCCAACCGCCGGCGCTCTTAGCAAATATTCTCACGACCAGAGCTCTCCTGGATCGGATTCGTCGCCACTGTGAAATACTCTGAACTGGGGAACCTGGGGTAGTTATCAACTTAAAAAGGCTTGCCGGTGCGGGCCGATTTTCGACGCCGGTTGGCATTGTGTGAGGGGGCACCTTTTGCAGAATTCCATCAGGGAATTGTTCTGAAATATAGTTCAGGGTCATAGATAGGCCGCAGTTAAGAAGTTGTTCTCTACCCGAGGCGCGACCGGATAAATTCAAACCAATAACCATTTTTCAGGGATGCCATCGTTTCTGTAGGGTACTTCGCGTTATTATCAGACGGATCATGTTTTTTCATCAACGCGAGCCCCATGAGGCACATGATTATTCCGACCATATTCAATTTAGAAATCGATTCTTTGTATAACAGTAATCCTATTGGAATAAGGAATATCGCAACCAGCACATTGGCGTATACGGCGGCAATGCTGACATTCCATCCAGCTCGATAAACAAGCATGAACCCGTATTCCAGACCTACTATGGTGCAGCCTAGAGCCACGCTTGACCAGTTTATCTCTTTTAGAGTACCTATGACTCTGACGCCTGAAGGACTCGATAGTATTATTGCGATAGAAAGAACTATTGCTGTTACATAGGTGACTATCAATGAAACGAACGGGTTTATGCTTGCAGAATTGCTTTTTTGACATATGTGGTAGAAGACATTAGATAAAACTACAATCATCATGGAGCTCTGAATCATGGCCATACATTACCTCTCTGGAATCTGCGCAATGCCTCTCATAAGGTTACAGTCACTCCCGTGCATAGCTGCTAATATTATTTAAGACAGAGTAGCTCAGCCCTTTTTTCATGTTTCCAGGCAAAATATGCAGATCTGGAGCATATTGAGTCAGAACTAAGCTAATAACGCTCCGT
>Ga0209125_1000949_pt1 | contig 31517 bp, 27 predicted proteins | sample BarGraIncub1131A_FD_184503 | JGI IMG/M metagenome (GOLD analysis project Ga0209125, IMG submission 184503) | Arctic peat soil microbial communities from Barrow, Alaska - Barrow Graham LP Incubations 11-31A (SPAdes) (version 2) | ecosystem: Environmental > Terrestrial > Soil > Wetlands > Peat... | reverse complement strand
TGTAGTATCATTGTTCAGTGATTTATGGACGATTAAGGCTCTATGACAGAGACGCTTCTTCTTTAGTTTTGGTACGGTTGCGGCCCAAACACGGATTTACGACATATCAAGCTGGACTGGGTACTAGGTGCCGATGCGGTAATTGTTGTCTTTTATGTACTTCTGATCCGCCAGTTGCCAGCGCACCGCCTCCACGCGACTGCCGACAACCACCATCGCCTTTGCCCTGCCCTGAGAGGAGCGTGGCAACTTTCTCGCGGAAGTCCTCCACCACCTGCACCTTCTGGCTGATGTTGTAGGGGGGCAGCCGAACCCAGCCCATGATTCCCGTTAGCGCCTAGCTTCGCTCCACTATCGCGAAGCTGCAAAACGAGACGGTCTCTCAATAGACGCTCGAACTGAAGTGGGAAATGAAGTGGGAAATGAAGTGGGAAATGAAGTGGGAAATGGGGCCAGGCATGGGCCAGGCATTGATATCTTAATATTTTTAGCCACCGGAATCTAGGTGAATATACAGCAGACGAGCTACCTAGTAAACCAATATTGCTACATTTTAACCGGATCGTTACGCTGGACAACTCGGTAAAATATAACCAGGAAACCAAAACAGAAATGGAACGTATGGCGATATAAGGCCTCACCGTGGATAGATAATCGATGGGTGGGAAAATGTAACTTTTCGCGCAACGCTGACTGCATGGCCGGCTTGCCGCGGAATACCCAGGGCGTATTGAATAGGTGATTATGTGGTGGAGAGGTGCGGAGATCCCAGCATGTTAGTCGACGGCATCGCCTGGCTATGATTCGCTTCGCCTTCGGGTTGCTGGAGAACATCGGGATCTAAGGCTAGCATGCAATCCGGTCTTGTCAATCCTGTGTTTCCACTGTCTCCACTCGATTACGCCCGTTCTGCTTGGCACGGTAAAGAGCATAATCGGCTTGACGAAACAGCGTAGTGGCGGTATCCACTTGAGACGAAGGGTAAGCGGCAACTCCCAAACTTACCGTAACTGATAGACCTTCCATAGGGGGTGCAAAAGTGAGAGACTCTACCGCTTCCCGCAAGCGCTCGGCGACCACCACTGCGCCTGGTAAGGGTGTTCCAGGGAGGACAAACACGAATTCGTCCCCGCCATAACGTGCTATCATATCATATGTACGCAATTCTTTCTGCGCTGCTTCTGCGATGGCCACCAGTACGGCATCACCGTCCTGATGACCATGGGTATCGTTTATCTCTTTAAAATGGTCTATATCAAAGATAACGAGCGAAAGAAGGTCGTGTTTTCGTACAGCCCGTTCAAATTCCTTGTCTAGGATTTCCGTAACGTATCGACGATTGTAAAGGCCAGTAAGAGAGTCTGTGAAGGAGAGTCCCTTGAAATGTATGACGGACCTATTAAGGTCATCTTGCAACATCTTGATCTTAAAATGAACTTTTATACGGACTACAAGTTCTGCTGCATCAAACGGCTTGGTAACATAGTCACAAGCTCCCTGTTCGAGACCTTTGACTTTCGATTCAAGGTCTGTACTGCTGGTTAATATTATAATCGGAATATCATGCAGTTCAGGGCGAGCCTTCACCATTTGCAAAAATTTGAATCCATCCATCCTGGGCATTTCTAGGTCACAGATAATCAGGATACTATGTAAGGCCCCCCTTGGGCATACGCCTTTTTGGGGTATGCTGAACTTTGCGAGAGATCATTCTCCAAAGGAGGCCTTACCATGAGATTTTACACAAAAACACACAAACACTACTGCGGAATCGATCTTCATGCCCGAAAAATGTTTCTCTGCATTCTTAATGCATCAGGTGAAGTACTTCTACATCGGAATATTGCGACTTCACCGGAAACCTTTCTCAAAGCAGTCGCCCCTTTCAGGGACGACTTGGTAGTTGGTGTCGAATGCATGTTTGCTTGGTACTGGCTCGCAGATCTCTGTGCCAAAGAAGGAATAGAGTTCGTCCTAGGCCATGCTCTCTTTATGAAAGCAGTCCACGGTGGCAAAGCCAAAAACGACAAGATTGACTCTCATAAGATCGCGGTCCTTCTGCGCGGCGGCTCCTTCCCCTTGGCATACGTCTACCCTCCCGAGATGCGCGCCACCCGCGATCTTTTGAGACGAAGGAACCATTTGGTGCACAAGAGGGCTGAACTCCTGGCCCACATAAAGAGCACAGCAATCCAGTACAACCTGCCGGAGATTGGAATCGATCTCACCTATGAGGGTAACCGCAAAGAAGTGGATCAGCTCTTTCCAGACCCGCAGGTACGAAAGATTGTGCAGGTCGACCTCGCTATGATCGATGCCTATGACGACGTGCTCAAAGTCCTGGAGCCGGATATTGAGAAGACAGCTAAGCGCCAAGACTGGCACGCCCTCATGCTCCTGCGCTCTGTCCGTGGTATAGGTCAAATCCTCGGTCTAGTAATGCTCTATGAAATCCACGACATCGAGCGTTTCCCGACAGTCCAGGACTTCGCCTCGTACTGCCGGCTAGTGAAGTGCATTCACGAATCGAACAGTAAGAAGAAGGGTACCGGTGGTGCCAAGATTGGCAATGCCCATCTGAAGTGGGCCTTCTCCGAGGTGGCAGCGCTCTTCGTCCGTCACAACCCTTCGGCAAAGAAGCTGATGGATGACCTGATCAAGTTGCACGGCAAGGGGAAAGCGCTCACCATTCTGGCCCACAAACTGGCGCGGGCGGTCTATTACATGCTGAAAAAGAACGTGCCGTTCAACCTCGAGAAGTTCTTAGCAACGGCATAGAGCTGGAGGGGACGGGAGCAGCTAGAAAACAAACTGGAGTCACGCAGGGGAGAGCATGATCACGACCGCGAAAAAGATGCGTCGTGCGTCCTTGAACGCGCACCGGTCGATATGCCAATAGCCCCGACTCTTTCAATCAGGATTAGAGTCCCGTCCCGCTCCTTACATACATGAATCGACTTTTACGGTATCAGTGTGTTCTGCCCCTCGCCAGAGCCCGGTAACCAACTGCGATTATCCGTGAGGATAAATCCCGAGTTTTGAGTGGGACGGCATGAGGGTACGGTATGGTTTCTAGGCCGCGCAGGTGATGCCTGCGCAGCTTGCTGGCAAATGATCTACCCGCAGCAGGCGTGAGCCTCGATAAGTGTTTGGTGCAGGACCTCCCCATCTGTGGGGGGGCGACTGACCCAGGTTTAAGAAATAAAGTCGGAGCCGCGGCACCGTAAACAGATTCATCGAAAAAAACGATTCAAAATCGTCACGGCACCGCTTTGCTTATTGACAGACTGGGGCCTTATAAGGGTCTGGTTTAATGTCCATCACAGCCTTAAAACCTTCAAGGCCGTCCCTTGCCTCCCGGTAATCATTAAAAAGGGCTACATCCATCAAAATGCGGATTATCTGCTCTCGAATGTTGTCGGAATCGTCGATTATAAGGACGCTGGAAGGCATGATTGCGTTCTCCTCAGAATTCTAAATTCTAACAATTGTTCTGCCACTGTCAATCCAAAAGCATAAAGATTTCCGGCGACTAGAGGTTTTAAAACTTTGTAAGTTACGTGTAATGGAGATTGTCATCAATGCCCCACCAAGAGGTATCCGAAATGAGTATGTCTTAACTTGTTTCTGGGTTTGTTCTTGTGCGACTGGCACAAACGGTGCCCCCTTCGAGGACCCCGACGCATGGCTGATGCGGATACTGCGCCGAATCCTGTGGAAGCAGCGATGCCTTTTACCTCCGAGTGCTGGAAGTAGACTTTTAGCACTGTCCCTATATATTCACAGGTCCTGTAATGGTCCCCAAAATACAGTGCAAGTATTCTTGCATTAATCAAAACACGTTTTTGGGCTGCGTGGTGTAGGGTTTTGATGAGGGTAGTCCATGAGGCGTCCTGTGCGACTTATGCTTACTTTTTGGATAAACTGCTTTCCATGTGACAGCACATCAGTACAGACTTGGATCGAATTGTGATGTCAGCATTTGTTTGGCCGACCTGCACCCCTCAAGGTAATGGTGATTCCCATTCTGACCGTCATAGTTCACCTAGTGAGGTTTTACCCCAAAAGGGGATTGCGTAATAAGACCGCGAAGGGTACGCCATCTCCAGCCACATCTTCGAGGAGGTCAAGGCGGTCGCCAAGGCCTGCCTGCGCATGGAGATCTTCGAGGTCACGGAGAAGGGGCTCAGGGATTCGCTCGCCAAGGCGGTCCCCTTCGAGCAGACCAACGCCGGGCTCTACCACGCCTTTCTAGGGCGGAGGATCGGCGACCGGCTGGTCGGCTACCTCCTCTCTCCCTTGGCGAGCCGGGAGCTGCACGGCAAGTTCAGCGTCGGGCGCGTGCAGTCCCCGGCGGTGCGCCTCGTGGTGGACCGCGAGCGTGAGATCCGCGCCTTCCAGTCGACTCCCTACTGGATCCTGAGCATCCGGCTCGACAAGGACGGCACCCAGTTCCTGGCGCGCCACGTCCGGGGCAAATTCGAGCTCCAGGCGGACGCGCAGGCGATCATCGATGCCATCTGCTCCCGGAGCCACGCCCTGGCCGAAAAAGTGGAGCGCAAGGAGGCGAGGCAGTCTCCCAAGCCTCCCTTCACGACGGTCGACCTGCAGGCCGCGGCGGCCGCCCGCCTGAAGTTCTCACCCGAGCAGACCATGAAGCTTGCCCAGGCGCTCTTCGACCAGGGTCTCATCACCTATCACCGCACCGATTCGGTCCGCATGGCGGACGAGTTCATCGACGAGATCCGCACCTTCCTGAGCAAGGCGCTCGGTCCCGCCTATCTCCCACCCAAGCCGCACCAGCACAAGTCGAAGAATTCCCAGGCCGAGGCGCACGAGGGGATCCGCCCGACGCACATGCATTCGCTTACGGAGATAACGGGCCTGATCGGGAAGGAGCGTCTCACGCCGGACCACGCCAGACTCTACGACCTGATCTTCCGGCGCGCCGTGGCGAGCCAGATGGCGCAGGCGGTTTACGACGCCACCATGATGCTGTTCGATGTGGCGGGGGAAAAGTTCAAGGCGACCGGGCGTGTGCTGAAATTCGACGGTTTTCTCCGGGTCTACAGCGAGGCTGACGAGGAGAAGGAGCGCAGGGGAGAGGAGGAGCCTTTGCAGCTGCTCCCCGCGGTGGTGCCGGGCGAGATGGTGCCGAAACTGGGCGAAAACCTTGCGGAGAAAAAGACCAAGCCTCCCGGTCGCTTCAGTTTCGGCTCCCTGGTGAAGGAGCTGGAACGGCTGGAGATCGGCCGCCCCTCCACCTACGCCGCCATCACCAAGAACATCGCCGACCGGGGCTACGTGCGCGAGGAGAAGGGGAAGGTGGTGCCGCTGCCGCCGGGCGAGACCCTGGTCGATTACCTGCGTGAGAAGCACTCCTGGGTGATCGATTACGACCTCACCCGCAGGATGGAGGGGTTCCTCGACCTGGTGGTCGAGAACAAGGAGACCTGGCAGCGCTTCTGTAAGGGGGTGCACGGCAAGATGGGCTTCGCCCGGCCTTTTGAGCGGGCCGAGGGGGGCGGGCCGAGCGAGGGACAGCTGCGCTACGCCGGTGCGCTTGCCGAAAAATCGGGGCAAAGCATCCCCGAGGCGACCCTTAAGAGCGGCAGGGAGCTTTCTGCCTGGATAGACGCGGCCGTCGGCGGGAAGCAGACCTCGAAAGCGGGTGCTGCAGCGGGGAGTGCCGCCAAGGGAGCTCGGAGCGGCGCATCGGGAGCGGGCGAGGGGAAGGCCAAGGGGGGTGTCAGGGCGGCAGGGACCGACAGTCTGGGCGCCTGCCCGGCCTGCGGAGAGCCGGTGCGGGAGCAGGAGAAATCCTACTGCTGCAGCGCGCGCTGCGGCTTTATCCTCTGGAAGGACAGGCTCGCCAGATGGGGCAAGAAGATATCCCCGACGCTCGCCGGGAGGCTAATCAAGGGGAAGCCGGTCCTGTTGCAAAATCTCGTCTCCACCAAGGACGCCAAGGTCAAATTCGACGCCCATGGAGAACTGCACAACGACCCCAAGTTCGGTTGGAGCATTCGTCTTAACTTTGACGTGGAGCGTGGTGCACCTCCTAAACGTTGATGCCTGGAGGGAGCGCAAGAGCGGTGCTGGGTGATAATGTTAATGAAAAACTGACCTGTTTAGTTGTGTGTCAGTAGGGTGATCACGTATTCTGCCTGGCGAGGCATTAAAGATCCCCTGCCACTTGGTTGCATAACATTAATTGACTTGTTATTATAATTCAGCTGGTGTAAATTTCTGCTCGCTGCTTCAGAATCGTCACTGTCATCGAATGGCTCAACGGTTGCTGACAAAGGTGAGGGCGGCAATGGCAATAAGTGGGAGGCGGAGGCTTGCAGGTCTCCATGTGATAGTTCTCAGGATACGTCCTGACTGTTCGCCAGGCGGTCACGTCGTGTGAATGCCCGGCGCAAGTCATTACCCTCAGATAAGGAGAGAACACATGTTTGGAACCAGTATTGCTTCGCTGCTCATGCTCGTGGTCGGTACCTGTTTGTTCATGGTTGCAGGAGTTGCAGTCTGTATCGCCATATCGATCTTCTGCGATACGATCAATCTGAGCGGCTGGGCTGAGGGAATCGCCGAGAAGGTGATCGCCCTGATCTTTGTGCCGATCCTTTTGGCCGCGCGGGCAGTCGATGTGGTCTTGTGGCTCTTCGTGCCGGCCAACATCAAGTACGCCATGAGTTCCAAGGTTTGACCTCTCCGCTGCGTAACTATTCAGCAAATTTCAAGGAAAAAGCAATTACAAACAATCAAAAGCCTCACCACAGAGGGCACAGAGGAACACAGAGGAAATCTTAAACCAAAGGCTAAGCCTTTTTGTCTTACACATAAATCAGGTTTTGATTTTCCTCTGTGTACCTCTGTGTACCTCTGTGTACCTCTGTGGTGAGGCTTTATGCTTTGGGTTGGTCGACTGGTGCTGAATAGTTTGAAGCCTCTCCCTGCCAACAATCCCCCGGCTTTCCCCGTCCCGTTGCATCATGGTCCGAATAGCATAAGCCTGTTTCCCCCCTTACCCCTGCTCAATACTTGGATGGCACGAGTGCAGGTTCTGCGCATCCGTCCGGGCTGCGAGGCGGGCCGCCAGCATTAATGCTCCAAGTTACGGTCGGTTGGCCGTTTGGATCCTCTGGCACGCCTAGTGAATGAAAGGTACCAAGCGCCGGGTAGCCGAGCTCAAGCGAACTCTGCCGGGCCGTTGATCCTGTCGTGCCGAAAAAGGAGACCTTCATGCTTTCACTAGTCCACTTCAGCCGGGTCTTCCCCTATATCCATCCCTATCTCTTTCCTGTCGAATCGGCCAAACAGTCCGGTTCCGCCGCTCTGGCCGAAACCTTGCCCGCCAGTCAGGCGGCGGTCGTTGCGGTCTTCCCTGCGCTGACCGCAGAGGTCGTCGCGGCTGCTGCCGGTACCGACAAGGGGAGGCGCCTGAAGAGCCTTTACCGGCGCCATCTGCGCAGCCAGCGCAGCGATGCCCTCACGTACAGCGGAGCCCTTCGGCATGTCGCGGGGTAGGCGTCCCCACTCTTAACATTGACGTTGGCTTTACTCAGATTTTCTCCTAACTCCCCCCACCCCGTCCCACTTACGCGGGGTGTTACCCTGGTCCCGAAACGGAGCCGGGGTTTCCTCGTTTTACCAGCCTTCCAATGAATACGTCTGGCGCAGCTGAATCATTAAAGATATTCCCCGTGCCGCCGATATCTAACATAGTCGGCCTCTCGTTGCAGGAGCCGGAAACGGAAACGGAAACGGAAACGGAAACGGCCGCACTGTCCGGCGACAGCGCCAGACGCCGGTATTCCGGGCAAACGACCCACAGCAAGGTTAATTAAATGTCCAGCTTGAACCTTACAACAAAGATGAGCCTCGTGATATCCCTTCTGGTGGCGTTGGTGCTGACCGTCATGACGCTCTGCGCCTCATGGTTCCTGGAGAAGGAGTTCCGGTCGACGATTTCCGGCCAGCAGTTTGCCATGCTGACTGTCATGGCCAGCGATATCGACAGCAAGATCCAGTCCGCCCAGCTGCAACTGGCCGCCATCGCCGGCGTCATAACCCCGGAGGTACTGGAAAGCCCCGAAAAGGCGGAGCGCTTCCTGCAGAGCCGGCCCGATGCCCTGGCAATTTTCGACAACAGCATCTTCCTGCTCTCCGCCAGCGGCAGGATGCTCGCCGTCACCCCCCAGCAGCAGGGGCTAGTCGGCAAGGATTTTTCCTACCGCGCCTATTACCAGAGGACCGTCGCAACCGGGAAACCGTTCATCTCCGAGCCCTTCGCCTCGACGCAGAGTAACCACCATCCGTTGATCACCTTTACCTGCCCGATTTTCGACCGCTCCGGGAAACTGACCGGCATACTGTGCGGCTCCCATGACCTGCTGAGGAACAACTACCTCGGTAACCTGGCCAGTACAAAATTGGGAAAAAAGGGTTTCCTCTACCTCTGCAACAACGACAGGACGGTCATAGTCCATCAGGACAAGGAGAGAATTCTTACCAAGAAGGTGCCCGCCGGGGTGAACAAGCTCTTCGACGCTGCCATCAGCGGGTTCGAAGGGACCGGAGAGTCCGTCAACTCCAGTGGCGAGCATCTGCTGAGCTCGTTCAAACGCCTGAAAACCACCGGGTGGATTCTCTCCGCCAATTATGAACAGTCAGAGGCCTATGCCCCGCTCTACCAGGCCAAGTGGTACCTTCTGAGCGCACTCAGCGCGGCGCTTTTTTGCGCCACACTGATCACCTGGCTCTTCATGCGCCGCCTGACCGCACCTCTGGTCTGCTTCATCCGCCACGTCGAGGAGATCACCGGGAGGGTGCACGAGCCCGAGCCGTTCCAGATCCGAACGCGCGACGAAATCGGGACCCTGGCGCTCGCCTTCAACCGGATGGTGCACGAGGCGCACCGGCAGAAAGAGGCGGCCCTGGCTCAGGAGGCGTTCAGCGAAAGCCTGCTGCAGAATTCCTCCGTTGCCACTTTTGTCCTGGACCGCCAGCACCGGGTGGTCACCTGGAACAAGGCCTGCGAAGAGCTTACCGGCATCCGGGCCGCCCAGGTCCTTGGCACCGACGACGCCTGGAAACCATTTTCCCTGAAAAGGCGCCCGGTGCTCGCCAACCTGGTCCTCGATAGCACCCTGGGGGATCTCTCCGCCCTCTACGGCGTGTGCACCCGGTCCCAGCTCAATCCCGACGGACTGTACGCCGAAGGGTGGTATCCGGCATTGAACGGCAGGGAGCGCTTCCTCTGCTTCGACGCCGCGCCGATCCGCAATGCCGGGGCGCAGATGATCGCCGCGATTGAGACCTTGAGAGACGACACCGAGCGCAAGCACGCCGAGGAGTCGCTGCAGAAGCTGTCGCTTGCCATCGAGCAGATGCCGGTGACCGTCATGATCACGGACCGGGAGGGGATCGTCGAATACGTGAACCCCAATTTCACCAAGGTTACCGGCTACGCTGCCGAGGAGATCGTCGGGCAGAACCCGCGCCTGGTCGGAAGCGACCGGCACACCCCCGAATTCTTCCGTGAGCTCTGGCGCACCATCCTTTCCGGAGAGAGCTGGCGCGGCGAGTTCCGCAACAAACGGAAGAACGGCGAAATCTACTGGGAGTCCGCCTCCATCTCCCCGGTCAAAGGGGCCAACGGGGAGATCAGGCATTTTGTCGCAGTGAAGGAGGACATCACCGAACGCAAGTTGGCGCAGCAGGCGCTCAGCAGAAGCGACGAGCGGATCCGGCTCCTGCTGGAATCGACCGCCGAGGCGATCTGGGGCATCGACACCGCCGGCGCCTGCAGCTTCGCCAACCCAGCCTGCGCGCGACTGCTCGGCTACGGACACCCCGATGAACTGCTCGGCCAGAACATGCACCATCTGACCCACCACTCATTTGCGGATGGGAGCCGCTATCCGGCGGATGCCTGCCCGATGTGCCGGGTATTGCAGGGCGAGGAGGGGGTCCACGTCGATGACGAAGTGTTCTGGCGGGCTGACGGCTCCTACTTTGCCGCCGAATACTGGGCCTATCCCCAGCGCAGCGAGGGCCAGGTGGTCGGTGCCGTGATGACCTTCTTCGATATCACCGAGCGCAGGCGGGCCGAGGAGGAGTTGCGCCACGCCACGGCCGCAGCCGAGGCGGCGACCCGGGCCAAGAGCGAATTCCTGGCCAACATGAGCCATGAGATCCGGACCCCGATGAACGCGGCCACCGGCATGCTCTACCTGCTGCAGCAGACCGAACTCACGGAGGTGCAGAAAAACTACCTCGACAAGGCCCAGAGCGCCTCCAACATGCTTTTGAGGGTCATCAACGACATCCTCGACTTCTCGAAGATCGAGGCCGGCAAGCTGGAGCTGGAAAGCGCACCTTTCAACCTGGGCGCGGTGCTGTGCGATCTGGCTGCCGTGGCCTCCGCCACCATCATGGACAAGCCGGTGCAGCTGAGCGTCGCCTGCGCCCCCGAGGTCCCGGATTTCCTGATCGGAGACCCGCTCCGCCTCAGCCAGGTGCTCCTGAACCTCACCAGCAACGCCATCAAGTTCACCGAGAAGGGGAGGGTCGACCTGGAGGTGGCCCTTGCGGCGGCTGGCGACCACGAGGCGACTCTGCGCTTTAACGTAGTCGATACCGGCATCGGGATGACGCCGGAACAGCAGGAAAAACTCTTCAGCGCCTTCACCCAGGCGGACACCTCGACGACCCGCAGATACGGCGGGACGGGCCTGGGGCTCGCCATCAGCGCACAGATGGTGGAGATGATGGGTGGTGCCATCCGGGTGGCGAGCGAGCCGGGAAAGGGGAGCACCTTCAGCTTCACGGTCCCCTTCCGGCGCCCGTCCGCAGAGGAGCAAACCGCCGCAGCGGCGCTGGCCCGAGAGCCGGCAGGCGCGTTGTCTGCCGGTGCGGTAGACTTCGCGGGGACGCGCATCCTCCTTGTCGAGGACAACCAGATCAACCAGGAGATCGCCAGGGAACTCCTGGAGCGCCGGGGGGCGAGGGTCGACCATGCCGGTAACGGCGCCGAGGCGCTCCGGCTGCTCGACGCGCCCGGTGTTAGCTACCACGCGGTCCTCATGGACGTGCAGATGCCGGTCATGGACGGCCTGGAGGCGACCCGGCGCATACGCCTGAATCCCGCGCTGGAAGGGCTGCCCATCATCGCCATGACGGCGAGCGCCACGACCCGGGAGCGCGAGATCTGCCTGGAGGCGGGCATGAACGATCAGGTGAACAAGCCGATCAACGTGGCGGAGCTGTACGCCACCCTCAAACGCTGGATCAGGGAGGCAGGGACGCCGGCCGAGGCGGCGAACAGGGAGGCATCGTGGAGCGCAGAGGGAGAACTCCCCCCGCAACTCCCCGGCCTAGACCTGCAGCGGGCGATGCTGACGCTGGAAAGCGCCCCCCTGCTCAGGAGGCTTTTGGGCAGTTTCCGCCGGGAGAACCTGGCGTTGCTCGACAACCTGCAGGCGGCGCTTTCCTGCGGCGACCTCGACCTTGCCAGGCGCCTGGTCCATACCGTGAAGGGGGTGGGGGGGAACCTCGGGGCGACCGGACTCTGCGGCGCGGCCCGTTTCCTGGAACTGGCGCTATTGCAGCAGGATGCCGGCTCGGTGAGCCAGGCTGTGGAGGCGTTCGGAACAAGCCTGAACCAGGTGCTCGGTTCCATCCTCATGCTGGGGCGGGAAGAGGATGCAGCACCGGAGCTCCCGGAAAAGCCTGCCCCGGAGCCGCACGAGCGTGAACGGATCGCGGGGCTGGCCCGGAAGCTCTCCAGCCTGCTCGAAGCGGACAACCTGAACGCCCTCGGTGTCTGGGAAGAGATGAGGCCGCTGCTCCCGGCGGCGGCGGCGGGGAGGCTCGATGCCGCGCTGCAGGGTCTCGATTTCAGGGACGCCGCCCGCATCCTCGGCGAAATTGTGCAGGAACTGGAGATGACCTTATGAGCGGCGTGACTTCCGGTGGCCCGGCACGGCAAAAGATCCTGATCGTAGATGACACCCTGGCAAACATAGAGATCCTGTACAAGATCTTGCAGGGCGACTACGACGTCTTCTTCGCCAAGAACGGCCGGGACGGCCTCAGGGTGGTCAAGCGGGAGATGCCGGACCTGATCCTCCTGGACATCATGATGCCGGAGATGGACGGCTACCAGGTCTGCTCGCTGCTCAAGGCCGACCCGCAGACCGCGCCCATCCCGGTCATCTTCATCACCGCCATGGGGAGCGAGGAGGACGAGACCAAGGGGCTGGACCGCGGCGCCATCGACTATATAACCAAACCGATCAGCCCGCCGATCGTGCGGGCCCGGATCCGAAACCATCTCGAATTAAAGCGCAGCCGCGACATGCTGGAGGCGCTCGGCCTGGAACTGAGCGACAAGAACCTGGCACTGAAAAAGCTCGCCCGGGAGGACGGCCTGACCGGTCTGGCAAACCGCCGGCATTTCAACGAGCTGCTCGACGCGGAGATCAAGCGCGCCTTCCGCACCGGACAGTTCCTGTCGCTCATACTGTGCGATGTGGACTTCTTCAAGCGCTACAACGACCATTACGGCCATGTAGCAGGGGACAAGTGTCTGCAGATCATCGGGGCCACCATGCTTGCCACCTTCATGCGGGCCGGCGACCTGCCCGCGCGCTACGGCGGCGAGGAGTTCGCCGTGATCCTTCCCGACACCCCGCCCGACAAGGTCGAGCAGCTTGCCGAGAAGCTCCGGCAGAAGATAATCGCCCAGGCCATACCGCACGCCTTTTCGGACGCGCTGGAGGTCGTTTCCTTCAGCATCGGGGTGGTGGGGGCTCAGGCGACCAGGGAGCGGAATGCGGAATGGTACATCGGCGCGGCGGACCGGGCGCTGTACCGGTCCAAGGAAAACGGCAGGAACCGGGTGACGGCCGCGTCGTTAGACGGAGATTGACGGCGCAAGCGGCGACAAAGCGACAAGAATGTTCCTGCCTCAAAAGTTCCCTCTCCCTGCCATCTCCTTCACCCGCTGCAGCAGCTCCTGGCCAGGGCGCGCCAGAGTCCCGCCGCTCCCATGAGGGCTACCGCGAGCCCGGCCGCCCTCAGCATGGCGCTGCGCAGTGCGCCGGAAATCGCGCTCGAGGCGGTCCCCAGCAGCAGCAGGACCGGGAAAGTTCCCAGACCGAGCGCGGCCATGGTTGCCGCGCCAAGGCCGGGGCCGCCGCTTGCCGCGGCGACCATGAGCGGGGCGTAGACCAGGCCGCAGGGGAGAAAGCCCAGCGCGAGGCCGAGCGGGAAGAAGGCTAAGGCTGATTTGCTGGAAATGGCGCGCCGGACCGGTGCGGCAAAAAAACGCGCGCCGCGCCCTTCAAGCGAGGAGAGGTTCAGAGCGTTAAGACCGAGTGCCGAGGAGAGGCCGACGGCGATGACGAAGAGGTTCGCCCCGATGAAGAACCAGGAGGAGACGGACCTGAGCGCCATGAGGTCGAGTGAGGAGCCGATCAATCCCGCCAGCGCTCCGAGCAGGGTGTAGGTGGAGACCCGCCCGAGGTTGTAGCAGAGCTGGAACTGCAGCCGGGAGCCGAATGACTGGCCTGCGCCGGTCATGGCGAGGGCGGCGACGATCCCCCCGCACATGCCGATGCAGTGGAAGCTGCCGGCAAGGCCCGCAAGAAAGGCAAGCCAGATCTCGATCATGCAGTTCTCCCATAAGATCAAAACCAAAACCAGAAACATACTGGCCACAAAAAGGCACAAAACGCACAAAAAAAGGCTTTCAACGCCTTTACGAAATTCTTGAACTCCTGGTAATACATTCTGTAGTACATACTTTTGACCCGTGCAAAGTCTTTCATACATCCTGTAGAGACGCATGGCATGCTTCTCAGCACTGTCACATTATTCCAATACAGTTGTTCCCCCGCTGGGGCAAGAGACGCATGCAATGCGTCTCTACCTCCGGGAAGATCGTCGCATGGTTTTAGCTTCGTTTATTAGATTTCTTTTTGTGCATTTTGTGCTTTTTTGTGGCTCAATGCTTTCAGGTTTCAGGTTTGTCGTCTTCATCATCCAGCATCCTGTGCTTGGGACGCTCTATGTCGTCGAACTCCCCTTTCTTCACCGCCCAGAGAAAGACCAGCCAGCAGCCGCAGCCGAGAAAGAGCGACAGCACGATTAATGAGACCAGTGAACTATCCACGCCTGAACCCCGCCAGTCTCAACGAGTTACCTACCACGCAAACCGAACTGAGCGCCATGGCCGCTGCCGCGTAAATCGGGGTGAGCCTGCCGGTCATGGCGAGCGGAATCCCGACCATGTTGTAGAGAAAAGCCCAGAGAAGATTCTGCCTCACGACGCCCATGGTGCGCCGCGCCATCCGGTGGGCCTCGGCCAGCCTCGCCAGGTCGGGCTTCACCAGGACCAGGTCGGAGGTCTCGATGGCGATGTCGGTCCCGCCGGCGACGGCACAGCCGATGTCGGCCGCCGAGAGGGCCGGCGCGTCGTTGATGCCGTCTCCCACCATCAGCACGGTCGCTCCCTCCCGGCGCACCCCGTCGAGGTAACTGGCCTTTTCCGCAGGCGACAGATCGCCGATCCCCTCTCCGATTCCGAGCTCCTCGGCTGCCTGCTCGGCCGACTCCTGCCGGTCGCCGCTCAAAAGCAGGGTCCGGATGCCGGCTCTGGTGAAATAGGCAACCAGCGCCGGTGCGTCCTCGCGCATCCGGTCCTTGAGGATGAAGGCGCCCAGGTAGCGCCCGGCGCGGGCCAGGTAGACGGCCACGCCGCCCGCCGCCACCTCGATGTCGCCGGGAACGCCGGTGACGCCGAGACCTGCCAGAAAGCGCGAGCTGCCGACCGCCACCAGCTCTCCGACCACCCTCCCGGTCACCCCGCCCCCGGCCACGCCCTTCAGCTCGAGCCCCGCCGGGCACCTTACCCCGACTGCAGCCGCATGGTCGCGGATGGCCTTGCCGATCGGGTGCAGCGAGCCGCTCTCCACGGAGGCCGCCAGCGAGAGGAGCTCGCCGGATGAGGTCCCCGGTGCCGGCCGGAGCTCGCTCAGCTCAGGACGCCCGCAGGTGAGGGTCCCCGTCTTGTCGAAGACCGCGAGGCTTACCCGGCTCAGCCGCTCCAGGATGTCCCCGCCCTTGAAGATCACCCCGTTCGCGGCGGCGGCCCCGGTCCCGGCCAGGATCGCCGTAGGTGTCGCGAGCCCGAGCGCGCAGGGGCAGGCGATAACCACGACGGCGAGGGCGGTCATCAGCGAGCCTGCGAAGGTGCCGCCGCTCCCGAAATACTGCCAGCCGAAGGTCGCCAGTGCCAGGAGCAGGACGGCCGGCACGAAATAGGCGGCAGCCCGGTCCGCCACCCGCTGGATCGGTGCCCGGCGGCTCTGGGCCTCTTCCACCAGGCGCGCCACCCGGGCGATGAAGCTGTCGGCGGCCACCCGGTCGCACACCACCCGGACCGCTCCGGTCAGGTTGCAGCTCCCGGCGATGACGCTGTCCCCCTCCGCCTTGAGTACCGGCAGGGCTTCACCGGTTGCCGGAGACTGGTCCACGTCGGTGCTCCCCTCGACGATCCGGCCGTCGACCGGGAAGCGCTCCCCCGGGCCGACCAGGATCAACTCGCCCACCGCGAGCTCTGCCACGTCTACCGTCTCCAGGAGCCCGCCGGAACACCTGCGCGCCTCCCCGGAGGAGAGCCCCAGGAGAGCCTCGATACCGCCGGCCGAGCGCCTCTTGGCCGCGTTTTCCAGGAGCCTTCCCGCCAGGATCAGGGTGACGATCATGGCGGCGGTCTCGAAGTAGACCTCGCCCCCGGCAAAGCTCGCGTAGACGCTGTAGCCGTAGGAGGAGAGGGCGCCGATGGCGATCAGCAGCTCCATGTTTGGGGACCGGTTCGCCAGTGAGCGCCAGGCGCCGGCAAGGAAGGGCCAGCCGCAGTAGAGCACCACCGGCGTCGTCACCAGCAGGGAGAAGAACTGCAGGCAACCCTTGATGGCGGGGTCGATTCCCTGGAGGTAGCCGGCGTACAGGGCGAAGGAGTAGGCCATGAGCTGCATGGTGAGAAAAAACGCGGTGCCAAAGCGCAGCAGCAGATCCCTTTGCTCGCGCCGGGCCCCCTCTTGCGCGGCGGACCTGGTGTAGGGGCGCGCCCGGTAGCCGATCTCGGCGATCCGGGATAGAATGGCGCCCGGCGTGACCAGCAGCGGGTCGAAGACGACGCGGGCCCGGCCGGTGGCGTAGTTCACCCGTGCCTCGCGCACCCCCGAGAGCCGGCCGATGATCTTCTCGTTCAGCCAGACGCAGGAAGCGCAGCGGATTCCCTCGATGATGACATCGATGGCGCTGGCTTCTCCCGAGGGGTACACGAAGCGGGCGAGGTCCGGCTCGGTGAAGGCGCTTTGAAAGGTCTCTGCGGCGACTCCCGGCTCCTGCCAGTCCCGGCGCCGGTAGAACTCGGCAAGCCCCGCGCCGCTGATGAGGAGGTAGGCGCCATGGCAGCCGCGGCAGCAAAACCTGAGCGTAGCGTCGGAGCAATTTTCCTCCACCAGCACCCCTGCCGGGATGGCGGCCCCGCAATGAAAGCATGGCGATAGCTGCGCAGTCAATTGAAGAGCACCAGCTTGCGGCTGGCGACAGCACTCCCCCGGGTGAAACGGAGCGTCCCGTGCAACTCGCCTTGGGCCGGACGCCTGGCCCGGAAGACTCCGGGAGCCGATTCGGCAAGCGCCAGTGCGCCCGCAGATTGGCTGCCGCCGGTCAGCTTGGGTTCAAACCTCAGCACCCCGCCCGCAACCGGCGCGCCCGACTCGTCCCTCACCTGCACCTGCAGCTCGGCACCGGACAGCCCCGCGGTCATGGTCCAGCCGACACCGGCATTCTTCGCGCTGTCCTGCGTTTCGCCGTAGTGCAGGCCGTGGCTGTAGTAGTCGGCGTCGACCACCCGGCTTACCCGGCGCGCGGCGGTGATCAGGGTTGCCGCCATGCCGACGAGAAACACCCCCACCAGGAGCGCGAGCCCTATCTTCCAGCCGGTGGCACCGTCTTTGACCCTCTCCGGCATATTGGCCCTCCTCATATCATTCCTGGTTGTGGGAGCGGCCCCAAGAACCCCTCGCCCTCCGGGAGAGGGGCAGGGGTGAGGGAGGTGCCACCTGCGGTGAAGCGGCGTCAAGACAGATTCTCCGCGTCCGTGTGATTGACCCAGCAATCGGGCAACAAATCCTGAGAGATATCCTGTGAAGGTTGAATCACAGCAGTCGGCACCTCCCTCACCCCGACCCTCTCCCGGAGGGCGAGGGAGAGCTCATTGAAGGTGTTGGAAAGCCGGCACCAACCATCCGAAAGTCCGCTGGCGTCGTTGCCGGCTCATCGGCGCCTTTATCGGATGAGCAGCGGCAGGCCCGTCTCGGCAACCTTTCTCCCATCCCTGACGAGCCGCAGTTCCAGCTCGCGCGCCCCGGAGGGCGCCGGGGAGACCTTCAGCACCAGGTCGACCCGACGGTTCGCGTTGGCCGCGATCTTAAGCTCCCGCACCGGTCCGATCAGCTCCACCCGGTGGCCCGGCAGGGCCCCCACCTCCAGCGAGAAGCTGCCGGGGCGGGTGGCGCGGTTTTCCAGATAGACCGTGAAGAAGTTGACGATCGAGCCGTCGGCAAGCACCTTCACCTCTGCGCTCGCCGCGCGCTGCACCTTGAGGGTCGCCTCCTTGCGCGTCGCGATGCCAACCGCGAGGAGGACGCTCAGGAACACGACCACCGCCGCCAGCAGCAGCGTCCTCCGGTTCAGGGGGCGACCTCCCCCCTGCGACGGGTCCCCGAAGCTGTAGCGGATCAGCCCGTCCCGGCCGCGCGCTGCCATGACGCCGCGGCAGGCATCGAGGCACCTGCCGCAGTTGATGCACTCGATCTGGAGGCCGTCCCTGATGTCGATCCCCATCGGGCAGACCTTGACACAGGCGCCGCAGTGGATGCAGGCCCCCTTTAGCGCCGGATCGAACTCGAGGGTGAGGGTGCCGCGCTCCATGGTCAAAAGCTGGATCCGCCCGTAGGGACAGACCGTTCTGCAGAAGGTGCGGCGCACCAGAGAGAGGTCAAGATATACCAGCAAAAAGGTGGTGACCAGGGCCATGCCCGCCACCTGGCCGATCTCCCCGGAGCCGAGCCTGGCGAAAAAATCGGTCGGAGCTATGAAGTACCAGACCAGGTTGGCGGCGGCGACCAAGGCAAGGAGCAGGTAGCAGAGTTGCCGCACCAGGATGGCAACGGGCCGCATCGGGATGAGGGCGCTCTTCCGGTCGATCCAGTCCGCCAGATCGCACAGCGTGGTCTGGGGGCAGAGCCAGCCGCACCAGACCCTGCCAAAGAGCATGGTGACGAAAAGAAAGCCGAAGACGACCACCAGGACCGCCACCAGGAACAGGTAGAACTCCTCGATCCGAAGGGTGGCGCCGAAGAAGTGGAGCGTGCGGCTCCCCGCGTCCAGGCGCAAAAGAGACTCCCCGCCCAGCTTCACAAAGGGTATCCCGACCAGCAGGAGGGTGGCGAGCCATTGGACCAGTTTCCGTTTGGGTGCGATCCTTGACGACTTCCGGACGCCTCTCGTCACAGGGAGAGGATGTACTGCACCAATCCCTCGACCTTCTCATGGGACAGGTCGTTTTTGAAGGAGGGCATGCCGCCGGGACGGCCCTCGGTGATGGTCTGGGTCAGCGCGCCGACGCTCTTGCCGTACTTGAACTCCTTGCGGGTGAGGTCGGGGCCGATCCCTCCCTTGGCGTCTGCTCCGTGGCAGGAGACGCAGCGCTCGGCGAACTCCTTCTTGCCGATGGCCAGGTATTCCTCCTTTTTCCCCTCCTGGTGCTCGCCGGCAACGGGAGCTCCCCCCCCCTTGAGCTGCGCCGCCGCGAGTATCGCCTCCTTGGCCTGCTTTTTCTGGGCATACTCCGCCTGGGAGCTCCATCCTCCGAAGAGGTAGTGACCCATGAAGGCGACCGCCCAGACGATGAGGACGGCAAAAAGTACCCGGAAAACCAGGGGGGATTTATTCTCGACCCGGTACTTGATGCCGTCGTAATCCTTATTTTCCTCAGACATGGAAATCCTCCTCTGAAGTCGATGCGTTGGCAAATGCTCTCAAGGTTAGTCGTCCTCCATCATCCGGTACTTGGGCTCTTCGCCCCTTTGGCGCTCTTTGCGCCGGTAGGTGCGCACCACGATGGCAGCGAAGACGAGGAACATCAGTACGGTGACGCCGAGGTAGTACACGCTTGCCAGATCCATGTCAGCGCCTGTGCTGGGACTTGAGGAAGGTGACCAGCTTCCAGGTCCGCTCCTTGCCCAGACTGTCGCCGAAACCGGGCATCCCCCCGGCCTGGATGCCGCCGTAGATGCTGCCAAAGACCTGCGAGTCCGGCTTGTCGAGGTCGTGGAGCGCCGGGCCCACCTCGCCCTGCAACTCCTTGCCGTGGCACTGGGCGCAGTGCTGCAGGTAGAGCGCCTTTGCTTCGGCAATGACGGCCAAGTTGTCCTGGAACGGGTTCTTCAGCTCGCCGACCAGGCTCTTCTCAGCCGCCTTTCTCCAGGGGATGTCGGAGCCTAGCTTTTGCAGGTAGGCGACCATGGCGTCCAGTTCGGTCTTCCCCTGGAGCGCCTGAAGATCGGCCAGGGTGTAGGGGAAGTTGAGCGCCTTCATCTTGCGCTCGCTGAGCCTCGTATCGAGCGGCTCTTTGAGAAAACCGTACTTCGGCATGTTGGAGCGCGGCACCATGGACTGCGGGTCCTTCATGTGCTTCACGTGCCAGGCGTCCGGGTACTTGCCGCCGATGCGGGCGAGGTCCGGACCGGTGCGCCGGGAGCCCCAGAGAAAGGGCTGGTCGTAGGCGAATTCGCCGCTCTTCGAGTAGTCGCCGTAGCGCTCCGTGTCGGCCAGAAGCGGCCGGACCGTCTGGGTGTGGCAGTTGTTGCACCCCTCGCGGATGTAGATGTCGCGCCCCTCCAGCTGCAGCGGGGTGTACGGCTTCACCGAGGCGATGGCGAGCTTGGGGTCGTTGATCCACCAGAAAGGAGCCACCATGGTGACGGCGGTGCCGATCAGGATGGTCGCGGCGGCAAGCAGCAGGAAGATGATGGGCTTTTTCTCGATCATGACGTCTCCTCTCTAGGCTTTTTGGGCCACCGCGTGGGGCTCGCCGCCGGTCATGGTCTTGGCGATGTTGTACAGGAAGACCAGGAGGCCCGCAAGGTAGACGATGCCGCCGAAGGCCCGGAGGTACCAGTAGGGGTAGAGCTCTACGAGCGTCTCCATGAAGCTGTAGTGCAGGCTCCCGTCGGGGTTGGTCGCGTTCAGCATGGTCGCCTGCTGCACGCCGGCCACCCACATGCTGATGGAGAAGATCAGCTGCCCGGCCACCGCCAGCCAGAAGTGGAGGTTCGCCAGCGGGATGCTGTGGATCTCCCGGCCGTACAGCTTGGGGATCGTGTAGTAGATCCCCGCGAAAAGGACCAGCGACACCCAGCCGAGCGTCCCCATGTGCACGTGCCCCGGCACCCAGTCGGTGTAGTGGATGAACGCGGAGAAGGTCCGAACCGCCTGGGAGGGACCCTGCAGGGTCTGCAGTCCGTAGAAGGTGATGCCGAAGATGAGGAACTTCGCCAGGTAGTTGTCACGCATCTGGTGCCACTGGCCGTTCATGGAGAAGTAGCCGTTGAACACGGCGGCCCAGGAGGGGGCGATCAGCATGATCGAGAAGGCCATGGCGAGCGTCTGCACCCAGTCGGGGACCGGGGTCCAGAGCAGGTGATGGGCGCCGGTCCAAAGGTACATGAAGATCAGGCTCCAGAAGGCGATTACTCCCATCCGGTGGCTGTAGATGGGAACCCCCGTCGATTTGGGGAGGAAATAGTAGAAGAGGGCGAGCGGCGGGGTGGTGAGCACCATGGCGACCGCGTTGTGCCCGTACCACCACTGGACGTTGGCGTCGTTCGCCCCCGCGTAGGCCGAGTAGGATTTGGTGAGCGAGACGGGGATCCCTGCGTTGTTCACCAGGTAGAGAATCGCGACGCCGACCAGGGTGGCGATAATGTACCAGAGCGAGATGTACATCTGCTCCTCGCGGCGCTTCACGATGGTCATGACGATGTTGACGGAGAAGATGACCCAGACCACGACGACCAGCAGGGCGACCGGCCATTCCAGCTCAGCGTATTCCTTGGAGCGGGTCATGCCGAGCATCAGGGTCACCGCGGCCAGGGCGATCGCCGCGTTGAAGAGCCAGAGCTGGATCCGGGCCAGTCCCGGACTCCAGAGCCTGGCCCTGGTGAGGCGCTGGGTGATGTAGAAGAAGAAGGCGATGAAGCTGCCGATGCCCCAGCCGAAGATCCCGGCGTTGGTATGGATCGGACGCAGGCGGCCGTAGGAGAAGTACGGGGGGAGGTTCAGCTGGGGGTAGGCGATCTGGAGCGAGATCACCACCCCGAGCAGCACCGCGACCAGCCCCCAGACCATGCTCGAGATGATGAACCCCTTGACGACGTCATCTGCATAGCCTTCCTGTTGATTCATGATGACCTCCTGGTAATGGATGAATCCTGAAGCTGTGTATGACTGCCATAGGGCCCTGGAGTGCGGGGAAACGACAGGTCCTGATGCCGCTGCAAGACTGGGTGCTTTGGAGCCTACTTCCGGCTGCGAAGGACAGAGCTAAAAAAGGTGCTGTACCCGGGGAAATGTCCTGCTTGAAACGGGATGCTGATCGCTATCGTGGTAAACTGCTCTAACTTGATGATGCCATGGCGAGGTACTTCTGTCAGACAAACCGGCGTTGCCTGACTATGACAACAGTTAGTCAGTGTATGGCGTATTTGCCATTTATCAAGTCGCAAAAGTACGCCAGGCACGATCTTGCGAAGTATTAGGGAGAGCCATGTCACAGTTTGAGACAGTCGCAACGGTTCACGACACCCTGGAGCGTGTGTTTTTACTTCTCGACGGGTGGTTCGAGCGCCCCGCCGAGGAACTGGAAGCCCGCCCGGACTACCCCGGTGCCTGGACCATCGCCGAGCACCTGGAGCACGTCTGCCTGGTGAACCACTTTCTGCTCCTGACTATCCGCAAGGGGTGCGGCAAGGCGTGCAGACGGGCGGGGAGCGTCCCGCTTCCCGAAGCTGAGAGCGACCTGGCCCTGCTTTCTCCCGTAGCCGTCCCGGACGCCTTTCAATGGTCACCCCCTTCCCACATGGTGCCGACCGGGAGGCGGGAGCCCGCAGAGATCCGAGCCGGGCTCCGCAGCCAGTGCAATGAATGCCTGGATCTTCTGGCGGGCATGCCGGCGGGCGAGGGGCGTCTTTGCACGGTCCGGATGTCAGTCCATGGCCTGGGGCGGCTGGACATGTACCAGTGGCTCTACTTCCTTGCCCAGCACGCCAGGTACCATCTGGCACTCATCGAGCGGCGGCTGCAGCCGTGACGCTGCCAGCGGCGCTACCTTCAGGGCTCTTGCAGGTTTAAAAGTCCCCTCTCCGGTTAGGGAGGGGGAAATGCGGGGTGGGATGCTAATCGGCAAATATAATGAACGCCTTGCTCGTTTATGCCCCATTTGGGGTATGGCGTGGAGCATTCAGGGTATGTTTTTGGCCGGCGGATTTGGTCTTCATTAGGAGATCGGCGCAAATTCGGGTGGTTAGCTTTTTTTTGCGTGTTGGCACGAACACTGCTATAAGGAGGATAAGCTTGATCAATAACCGTTTAGGAGTTCCAAATGAAAAAAGTTATGTCTTCCATCGTTGCTGCCCTCGTTGCTGTTGCTTTTGCTGGTGTTGTTTTCGCTGCTGACGTTGCTCCGGCACCGGCTGCTCCGGCTGCTGAAGTGAAGAAAGAAGAAAAAGCTCCGGTTAAGAAAGCAAAAAAAGCAAAGAAAGCGAAAAAAGCAGCTAAAAAAGCAGTGAAGAAAGAAGCTGCTCCGGTTGAAGCACCGGTTGTTGCTCCGGCAGCAAAGTAATTCACTCTCAACAGGCTGAGTGATCGGTCACGTTGAAAGGGTAGCAAAAAAGGGGGTTTGGCAGTGATGCCGAACCCCCTTCCTATTTCGGTAACCATTTCGGTAACAAGTTCTAGATTATCTATTTGTCGGCGTCGGCAAATAGATCGCCACCGATACTCGGCCCTCACTCCTGCCTGTGCGGTAGTCTCGCCAGGGTATGACGTGACCGACACTTTCCCCTGCACCACCACCCCCTTGATGCTGCAAATGTCGCGCTGATAATCTCCCTGGAAGTATCGGCCACCGGAACCTATACCGTACTCTACCCCTGTCGTGTTCCCCTGCTCAAATCGAAACCACGGCGCCTCCTTGACCTGAATCACGGTGCGCGGGTGACCGGTGCTCAGGTTTAAGAAGGTGACGGCCGTTGACCCGTAGCGTGTGGCCGGAGTCTCGGTCGCTTCAAAAACTTCCTCTTGAGCGTTCCCGGCCTGCTCCGGGGGGAGCTTGAGCTTCTTGACCGCTTCCGCTTTCGGCGTGAAGACCATCAACCGTTTGGGAGTGACGGCCCTCTTCTCCATGTCGGCAATCTTCGGCGAGGTTACCGCCTGCAGGATCGCCCCCGGTTTGGCCGGTGCAGGAGAGAATCGGAGCCATACTAGATAAGCGCCGAAGAATAGGGCCAGCGCTAGGGCCACGTAACGCTTCCAGAGGGGAGCGGCAAGGGCCGAGGCGTAGACGGCTCTAAGCGGCTAGGGGATCTGCAATGGTCACCTCCTTCTTGCTCTTGATCCACGCCCCGAATCCGTAGAGGGCGAAGAGAAACGCTGCCAGAGTAGGCGGGATATCCACATCCTTTATAGCGCAACCGCCGCTTATCCTGTAGGTCGCCCAGAGCAGGTAGAAATACAGCGTGGTGAAACCGGCGCACCTGGTGTAACTCTCGGATCGCTGCGAGTCGAGAGCCCCCTTCATGAAGTAGATAAACTCTCGCATCATTTCCTTCATGCTGCCCCCTTTGCGCCTTCCAGCGCCTCAAGAATTTTGACGGCATATCCCGCTATGCGTTCGTCGCAGTCGGTGCCGTTGATGATTTTCCTGGCTCCTTTAAAGTCGCACTTCTCCCCGGCGATGAAACGGGAGAGTGAGACGCCTGTAAAGCTCCCCTTCCGCATCCCTCGGCTCATGATCTGGTAGGACACGTCTGGCTGCATAGCGAGGTCGGGATTGCAGTAGAGGTCGACACCGAGCGCCTGCCCCATCGCCTGGTAGTTTTCCGCCCAGGTCAACTGCACGTATCCGCGCCCATAGAACACCTTGCCGTTTGCCGCAGGGGTGCCATATTTACGCCCCGAGCCTTTGCCATACTCCGCAATCGGCCGGTACGTCTTCGCCGTTTCATGAAGTGCCGTTGCCAGCATGTAGGCGGCGTGGCGTGGGTCCGTAATGTTGACGTCGGCTTCCAGAAAATCAAGTAGAGAGCAAAGCCCCGACTGTGAGGGCTCAGTGAGCGTACCGAACTCGGCTTGTTCGTAGAGAAAAAGAAATTTGTTGCGGTCGAGTTTGTCCATGATCTCCCTCAATTTACTGATGCTCGATGAACAACATACTCTATATTGGCTTTTATTGTTCTTGTTGCACCCGAATTATTTGTAAGCACAATTCCTCTTGCAGCTGTTCCTCCTATAAAAAAAGTACTGAGTACCCAGTTACTAGTCCAGGTTGTACTGATGGGTAAAGCTGTTGTAAAAGCGGTATAGGGCGCGTTTAAAACAAATTTTGCTGAGTCGCTATTGCTTGCGAACACTTCGCCCATAACAAAGGCACTTGTGCACTTTGCCACCATATCACCGGTTGTCCCATCGTTCAGCACTCCGGTTATATAGTCTCTGTTACCGGAAATGGCAGGGCCTGACAAGTGAAGTATACTTGTGCTTGTAACAACCCCGTCAATACCGACCTTTGCCCGATAGCCCAGTGCAATATCCTGCGTTTGTGATAGCTGTGAAGAACTACCCGAACCAGTGTTTATATCAGGTATCACCAAGTATCTGTAGCTCGCATAATTGCCAGCCGAAAATAACTGGCTCCCAATATAGTTTAATTCACTCCCCATACTTACATAGAGGGGTGATGCTATCGCAGGAACCGTGTCAAAATTTGTCACTTGGGGTACGGAGTGCTTGACAGTAACATCCATACTTGCCGAACCTATTTTTATGCCTGTTAGACTATCACCGCCCAGATCGTTAACTATATTCTCAGTTACGGTCAGTCTGTTGACGTAGTTTATATCAATAAATGCCTTGGTTGTAGAAGTAGCCCGATAGCGAGATGTACCTGCCAGCCGGCTTGCGTTGGGGTTTACCACATTTCTTCTGATCCTTAAATCAATCCATACCCTGCTTGAATTGGTCAAAACGGCGGTCAGATCGTCGGCCAGCAGCGTGTAGATATAGGGTACTGTCCTGGTTGGAACATACGCGGAGTCAGAACCTATTGAGCAAACCTGATCGCCCTCATTGTCCTCAATGGTGATATCAATAAACCCCAATGGATACGTACCAAAGGGCCTCGCTGGCAATGTCCCGCCGTTCCCAGGCAAATCCTTAACCGCCGAGAACCAAACCATTCCTCTTTTAAAATCACGTGCTTTTATGTTTTTGATTGTTACATGTGTTGCATTGCTTTCTATGTAAACAACAGAGTGTGCTTGCGATAGGTTGCCGTCTGCAATAACTCCATTAATCATAACAGTATCTACAAACTGGAGGATAAAGGCATTCTTATTACGCGCAATTAGGTCAAGTTGTATGTTTCCTATTACAATATTGCGACTTTTCTTATCTACGACTAAGCCCCCGGTTCCTGATAGATCAAAGTTATCACCGGAGAACTTTATTCCCTCCGAACCCTTGATTTTAAAGCCGGTTAAAACAATATCCTCCACAGATATGCAGTATACTGCGCGCTCTATGGCATACTCTGAGATGCTATCAGTCATAACGATACTGCCAATGTTTTGCAGATTATATAATTCGCGCCCCTGTATCACGTTGTAATTGGTCGCCTGAGTAGCAGTATTGATGAGTTGATTCCTTGAAAGTACAAACTGCCGGGAAATTAGGCTACTCCCAATATGGGGGTTATATCCTGAAATTACTACCCCGCGCTCTGCGTTCCGAAATTTGCAATCCGTCACGTTGATCCCGCTGACGTCTTCGCCATAAGAATAAATACCGTCCCTGAAATTGGCGGTTTCGATATGGTCAAAGTTGGATTCGGCAAAGTAGCCTAAGAATAGCCGCCCCCCTCGCTTGCTTCCATCTGTAGCGGAAACCGTGCCCGTAGCAGTTCCTCTCCCGATCCTCACACCTGTTGCCCTGGTAGCCGGCACAGCGAAGGAAAACCCAGCGGTAGTGAATATGGCCTGCGGCAATGTATCGCCGTTGCTATATTCCGTTGTTGTCTCAATCCGCCATCCTGGCAGCATGGTAAAGCCACTGGCAACCGTGAATACCGGAGTTGCGGAAGAGGTTATTTTGAGCACGCCATCTATTTCCAAAGTGATACCGTCTAGAGCTAAAGAGGATGCTGTTGAGATAACAGATGTACCGCCCGTTATTTTAAGTAATCGACCACCTCGGGTTAACGCTGCAGCTGTCTTTGCCATGGCGGCGGTATCATCAGCGGATCCGTCGACCAGTGCGCCAAACCACCGGATGTCGGCCCATCTCATCCCCGTAACTGCTCCGCTACCGATGAAAGGTTGGTATCCGTCCGGTACATGAGGCTGATGGAGGAACACCAAACCTCCCGAATTATTAAACCTTCCCCCAGGCAATATGTGGACATAAGCATTTAGTGCTGACGGCACAGTATTCCACTGCGAAGAGATAACCAGCGCTTTTCCGGCAGCGACAGCCGCAGCATCAGCCTCGGATAAGGTGGAGTACCGTTCAGCCGCTATCCAGTCCGGCAGGTTGAGCGCCATTGTCGGTTTACCGCCCGGCTTTGAGAACGTGGTACCAGGCACCTGCATGGTGCTGATGTTCTGCTTGCCAGCGTCAACGCACACGCCATCACTGCCACACCATGTTCCGAAAGCAGGAACGAGGGGCGCGGCCAGCGCCGAGTTGAGAGAAAAAAGGATAGCTACGAGAGCGAGGATGTATTTCATGCGGTTACTCCTTCTGTGACCCAGATGTCTTTGCCGAAATCGTCTACGCCTACGTAGGTCGCAGTAGCGAGGCAGCGCTTGCCAGAACCGCCAGCGTCCAGGGTGACGGCTGCATACTGAGGATTCAAAGACTTTAGCACACCATTCTGCAGGGCAAAGAGTTTATCACCTGCCCCGAGCGTGCCGGTGACTGCCGTCCTGCTAGCGAACCAGTCAGAGATTTGTTTGGTCATCCGTTCCCCCTATTTCATTTTGTCGAGGATTTTGTCGAGCTTCTTGTCCATAACGTCACAGGCGCGCAGCGTGGCCGCATGGCAGACTCCGCATGTGTCTTTGTAGACCACAGCTTTTTTAAGTTCCGACATGTCCGCGTCAGCACGGTCCAGACGCTGTTTGAACCCGATGTAGGTTAGGATCGCCGTCAATACCCCGCCGCCTGCACCATAGCCTACGTTCCCCACGTCCATTGGCAGTTCCTGTAAAATTATTCAATGATAATGAATTGAATGGCGCGAAGACACCCCCCCGGTCATTTGGGGGGCTTTTCTCGGTTGCTGATCAACATTTCCCCTTTTTCATCGGCATAGCCGCGGGTCGCGGGATGGCCTACGAAGGCTACTGTGGGTTTTGAATTCACCGTGGCTGAATCTCGGTAACCATTTCGGTAACAATCGCATGATTCCGCAAACGAGCATAAAAATTCAGCCAAAAAGTATCACTTGAATGGCAAACAGTTAGATGGTTCAGCGAGTTGAAATAATGATTCAGTCAGCGATGGTGAATCGGGCCTTTTGGCCAGGTTGGCAGTAAAAGTTGGTTAAATGCGGCTCCTGCATTGACGCTAGGTAAGCCGGAAGTCGTGATGCTGTCGTACTTACAGCTCCTCCGGTTTACAGAGCTGGTCGTCCTTCTTTGCCGCTCTACCGCATTTGCGACAGATGAAACGCGGCTCGGAGACAAGTTTCTTCAGTTCCTTAAAGTTATCCTTGATTTCGTCCTTGTCCCACTTGCACAGTGGTTTGCTGACCTTAGCCATGAGGGGCGCTCCTTTCTGATCGGGCTATCATTGCCTGGGGTCACTATACCACTTTTCCCAATCCAAAGGATCCCTGTCAGTTTCCTGGCCGAAAATTCCGACCCTAACTTCGTCTGTCGCTTGAAGCGCGCCGGCACTGCGCTATAGTTGTAATTCTTTTTCCAGCCAGCAGATCTATCAACGTCCAAAGGAGAAAATTTTATGTCCATGTTTTGCCGTCAGTGTGAGCAGACTGCCAAGGAGACGGGGTGCGAGGTGATGGGTGTGTGCGGCAAGAATCCCGAGGTGGCCGCGCTGCAGGACCTGATGCTGTTCGGCCTGAAGGGGCTGGCCATCTATGCCGAAAAGGCGCGGGCGCTGGAAAAGCGCCTTGAAGTCGCCGACATGTTCCTCATCGAAGGGCTCTTCAGCTCCGTCACCAACGTCGACTTCGACCCGATCCAGCTGGCCGCCAAGCTGAGGAAATGCTTCGACCTGAAGGAGAAGATGAAGTCCCTTTACGAGAGCGCCTACCGGGAGAAACAGGGCGGGCATGCCCCGCCGATCACGGAAGGCCCGGCAGCCTGGGTGATCGCCGCCGATCTGGAATCCCTGGTCGCACAGGGGCGGGAGCACGGCGTGAAGAGCCAGCACAGCGATCCGGACATCCTCTCCGCCATAGAGATCATCATTTACGGCCTGAAGGGGATGGCCGCCTATGCCGAGCACGCCTTCATCCTCGGCAAGACCGACGAGGAGGTCTTTGCCTTCTTCGAAAGCGCGCTCGCCGCCACCTGCGACCCCTCGAAGGGGCTGATGGACTATGTCGGCCTCGCCATGGAATGCGGCAAGATGAACATCAAGGTGATGGGGATGCTGAACGAGGGGCATGTCGAGCGTTTCGGCCACCCGGTCCCGACCAAGGTGCAGCTCGGCACCCGGAAGAACAAGGGAATCCTGGTCTCCGGCCACGACCTGCGCATGCTCGAGGAGCTGCTGCAACAGACCGAGGGCAAGGGGATCGACGTCTACACCCACGGCGAGATGCTCCCGGCCCACGGCTACCCGGGGCTCAAGAAGTACCCGCACCTCTACGCCAACTTCGGCGGCGCCTGGCAGGACCAGCACAAGGAATTTCCCAACTTCGCCGGTGCCATCATCTTCAATACCAACTGCATCCAGCGCCCGGCAGACAGCTACCAGGACCGCCTGTTCACCTGGGGCGAGGTCGGTTGGCCCGGCATCAAGCACATGACCGGCTGGAACTTCAGCGAGGTGATCAACAAGGCCCTGGAATGCCCCGACCTCCCGGACGCTCCGGGCAAGGAGATTCTGGTCGGTTTCGGCCACAACGCGGTACTGGGCGTGGCGGACAAGGTGATCGAGGCGGTGAAGGGGGGTGCGGTCAAGCACTTCTTCCTGATCGGCGGCTGCGACGGCGCCAAGTCGGGACGCAACTACTTCACCGAATTCGCGGAAAAGGTGCCCAAGGACTGCGTCATCCTGACCCTTGCCTGCGGTAAGTACCGCTTCAACAAGCTGGAGTTCGGCGATATCGGCGGCATCCCGCGTCTTCTGGACGTGGGGCAGTGCAACGACGCCTATTCGGCGGTCCAGATCGCACTGGCGCTCGCGGGCGCCTTCAACTGCGGGGTGAACGACCTGCCGCTCTCCTTCATCCTCTCCTGGTACGAGCAGAAGGCCCACGTCATCCTGCTCTCCCTGCTGCATCTGGGCATCAAGAACATCAAGCTGGGACCGGCGCTGCCGGCCTATCTCTCCCCGAACGTGCTCCAGTTCCTGGTGGACAACTTCAACGTGAGCCGGATCGGGAATGCCGAGGACGATCTGAAGGCCGCCCTGGGGCAGTGACCCAAGGTGAGCAGCGGAAACCAGTGACCACAACGGGCGCTAAAGTCGATGACTTTAGCGCCCGTCTTTTCTTCCGGCGGCCTCCACGGTCGGATCCGCCCTGACGGATGGTTCAGAAGTCCCGGCGCAGCGCCAGGTGGAAGGCGACGTCTGGCGAGGTGTTCACTATGACATCCTCGGAAACGCCCAGGTCCAGCGACGTTTTTTCGGTGAAATGGATGGTCCCACCGATGACCAGCTGCATGGCGGGCCTCGCCAGTTCCCTGAGTCGGCTCCCCTGGAAAAAGGGGGTATGTCCGGAAAGCTGGGTCTTGAAATCGATCCAGCCCGCCGGTCCCCAGCCCAAGCCGAGGGTGCCGAAGCCGGCCAGGTTTCTCTGCTGCCCCTTCAGGACGTCGCCGTCGGTCATGGCCATCCCGCCCGCAGCGCCGAACAGGGTCAGGTGCCCCAGCGCAGGGAGCCGGTAATCGTCGGCCGCGCTCAGCCAGAGGGCGAAATCGGTGCTGCCGCTGCCGCGCAGGGCGCTGCTACTGCCGGTGGGCAGCTTCAGGCTGGCGCGCAGGGCGAGCTGGAGCGGGTTGGGCTCCTCGTCGTCGTAGAGCTGCACCCCGGTCGAGAGGCGGATATCTCCCAGGCCGGAACCGGAATGGTCGAGCAGCAATCTGGTCTGATCGTTGTTTCTGTAGCTATAGAGGATCCGGTCGCGGGGCGCTGCCGACCGTCTTTCCTGGACGAAGCCGAAAAAGCTGTGCCACCCCTCGATGAAATTGTCAAATGTCCCGCCGCCAATCCCGAGGTAGGGGATGTCGATCCCCCCCTCGATCCGTCGGGTTATCCCGCAGCGAAGCGCGAGGTTGATCCGGTAGCTTTCCCCGTCCAGTAGCATGGCCTCGCTGCTGTTGGTGTCCCCGGCAAAGTTGTTTGCCAGATCGCCGGCCAGGATAGCGCTGCATTCTCCTTTGCGAAGGACTGCGGCGTCGCCCGGGGCGGGGAGGCCGAAGATCAGGGCCACCGGGCTCTGGTTCTGGGTGTAAAACGGGGTGATTGGGGCGCTGTGGGCTGCCAGAGGGAGGAGGAACACAACTGCCGCCAGTAACCCAAGGCTGCGGGAGAAGTGAACACGGCGCTTGCCTGGTGCGAAGGAGACCTGGCGCAAGGCTTTGTTCTTCATCAAAATTGCGCATACGGGAAGGTTCAAAAAAGGTTCCTTTGGCTGGCGGGCTATCAAACAGCTTGAGTATACCTTGCTATTTTGCAGGGGCAAACAGAGGGGCCAGCGCGCACGGACTGGACTGGACTCCTCCCAGTTACTCCCTCCGGTTGCAATCCCATAGATCTATGCTAATTTCTTCTAGTACCCAGTCCAGCTTGATATGTCGTAAATCCGTGTTTGGGCCGCAACCGTACCAAAACTAAAGAAGAAGCGTCTCTGTCATAGAGCCTTAATCGTCCATAAATCACTGAACAATGATACTACA
>Ga0209125_1000948_pt1 | contig 31533 bp, 30 predicted proteins | sample BarGraIncub1131A_FD_184503 | JGI IMG/M metagenome (GOLD analysis project Ga0209125, IMG submission 184503) | Arctic peat soil microbial communities from Barrow, Alaska - Barrow Graham LP Incubations 11-31A (SPAdes) (version 2) | ecosystem: Environmental > Terrestrial > Soil > Wetlands > Peat... | reverse complement strand
AACTACATTTTCCCAGAATGAAGCGGATTGTATTGCGATATATCTGGATACTGCTCGCCGGGGTAACGACCTGGGCTGCTCCTGTTGTCATTGCTCCGTTCCGGGCTGGTGAATCTGTTCCTTTGCCCAGAGGAACTCATTATTTACCGAGCGGGCTGGGTGCCAGTATGGCACTTGGAACCATTTCCCGCAAGGAATGCCAATCACGGTTGGAATGGATGGGGGGGGCGGAATACGCTTACACGCCATATGTGAGCGGAGGAGGCGCCGTACGGATGTTCGGTGGCAATATAGACAACTCCCATGCCCTGATTTTCACTCGTTACCTTCTCGACGCCAAATATCATATTCGTGCAACACCGGGCCTTGACGTGTATATCGGGCCAATTCTGGGGATCGACAACACAAACATCGAGGCCATCCGCAAAGACTTCCGCGCGACAACCAACGATGCGGACTCAAATAGTTGTAGTACCGCGTTCGATGTGAATGGGCCAAGTATTGGTTGGGATGCTGGTGCCGGATGGCTTATTCACCCTTATTGGGGGATTACCGGGTCTAATTCCGCTGAAATCAATCTGCAGAACAATATTCGCGTCTCTTTCAGTTTGGGACTTGCGTTCAATTTATTGCCACAATGGCAGCGTCTCCAGGACAATCTGTCAGCTGCCTGGGTTCACTTGGATTGGATCAAAGCCTTTACCGTCCGCTCTGGAGGCTCGGAAAATTCGATCCTTCTGGGTGTTTCTACCGGGTTTTAGCGGTCAGTTGGCAGAATCCATCGCTCTTCCTACATTTGGCGTCCCGGATTCAATCCGGCCCTCTCATACCCGTGGTGGGTATGGGCGCAAGTCCAAAGGGAAACATATGCGTAACTACGAAACAATGGTCATCGTCGATGCGATGATTTCGGACGATGCTATCGCCGCCGAAATCAAGGCTATCGAAGACAAGATCTTGGCTACGGGTGGTGAAATCATCCGTCGTGACGATTGGGGCAAGCGCAAGCTCGCTTATCCAATCAAACGCCGCACACACGGCTTCTACAGCGTTTTCTTCTACAAGTCACCCGATGCGTCCATCGTGTCTGACATTGACGCGGGCTTCCGTATCAATGACAACATGGTTCGCTGGTTGAGTCTTGCAGACCACCCAATGACCGATCGCGTCTACGGCCAGGAAGAAGATTCTCTTCCACCTATCGAGATGGACGACGAACGTGATGAGAGGGATTAATCATGTATAACATGGACGACAAAAAGAAAGAGAACCGCGTTCGTCGGAAGAAGACTTGCTACTTCACCGAAAACAAGTTCGAATTCATCGATTACAAAGACGAACGTACCTTGCGTCGCTTCGTTTCTGAGCGCGGCAAGATCATTCCTCGCCGTATTTCCGGTACTTCCGCAAAGTACCAGCGCATGCTCGCAGAAGCGATCAAGCGTGCTCGCCATATGGCTATCCTGCCCTTCGTTTCTGACAACTTGAGGTAATTCGCATGGAAGTCATTCTCAAAGCAGATGTTGCCAAGCTTGGCAAGATGATGCAAGTTGTTAAAGTTAAGGACGGTTATGCGAATAACTTCCTTTTCCCACGTAAACTTGCGATCCTTGCGACTAAAAAGTCCAAGGAACAGATCGAAAAGAATCATGAAGTCATGGTTGCATTGTTCCAGAAGGAACATGACGCAGCAGCAGCTTCCGCCGGCAAGCTGAAAGATGTTTCCGTCACCATCTCGCGTCGCGTGGTGGAAGGCGAACGTCTATACGGTTCCGTTGGTGCTGGTGATATCGCCGAAGCCCTCAAGGCTGCTGGCTACAAGATCGAGAAGCGCCAGGTAGAGCTCGCTGAGCCTATCAAGCAGCTCGGTGTGTTCACCGTTTCCATCAAGGTGTTCTCGGACATCGAAGCTCAGATCAAGGTCTGGGTGGTCAAGCAGGACTAAGTCGAGAAATCGACTAAGCTTAGCTTAGATATTAGGGGTTCGCTCAACAGAGCGGGCCTCTTTTTGTAGATTTGACTTATGCGTAGCCTCCAAATTCTTGGTCTTCTGGCCATAGCCTCATTTGCCAGCGATATGTGGTCCGATTTAGATGCTGGTGCATCTTCGGGTTTGACCCCTGTTGCATCCTCCCAAGCAGCGTACTCTGTGGTGGTTTATTCGTCCTCCTTGGCGGAGCCGATATCCTCCAGTATGTCCTCGTCTTCTAGTGTTGTCGCGAGTTCGATCCTCTTATCCTCCTCCTCACCATTGCCATTATTGGCCTCGTCATCGACAATTGAGCAGGCTTCGAGTGTAACATCCTCCTCTGTGCTGATTCAGTCATCCTCTTCAATGGCTCCAATGGTCTCGAGTTCCTCGACAGCGCGCTCCCGCAGTGAATTGCTTGGGCCGGTCCGGGTTTCCCGAGTGCGTGGAATCGATGAAATGAAGGGCAAGTATAAATCGCCCCGCAAGGCTCTTTTTCTTTCGCTTCTTGTTCCAGGAGTGGGGCAAGCCTGGGTGGGCGGCTCGGTCTCAAATTATGCCCGTGCAGGCTTTTATGCCGTCACTGAGGCTACTCTGCTTGGGCTCTGGTACCATTACTCCGTGGATCTATATGGAAAGCAAGTAAAATCGTATGAGGGTTTCGCGCGCACCCGCTATTCCATCGGAAAGCACGAAAGTCAACTGCTAACCATTTACCAGCAGATTGCCGACGATACCAAGCTGAAAGAATTTGACGGTCTGTATCTCAGTGACCGTAAAATCTATTGCGGTGCAATCTACAAGAATCCCGATCAAAATAACTGCACGGACGTCACTAAGGCCGACAACCACCGGAATTTCTTTCCTGCCGACGAAACTCTGGATAAATCACTCGCAACTGTCGGAATCTGGGACGAAAATACCCTGTACCGCATGATTGGAAGTGAAGACTATGTGCTCGGGTGGACTGATGTGACCGATGTGGCCACGATTGCGAGTCTCGACCTGAAAGATGCGGATAGTGAACATCATCTTCTCGGTGTGTCTGAGGATCAGGCTGCATACCTGGCCATGCGTGACCGTGCCAATCGCTTAGGTAATTATCAGGCGTATTTCTTGGGTGGGGTTATCCTTAATCACATCGTTTCTGCTGTCGATGCCTCTGTGGCCGCCTATTTCCATAACAAGGGGCTCTACGAAGAGCAGGTCGCCTGGTATGAGCGGGTACGCTTCGATAGCAATGTGCAGTGGTTCGGGGCGCTTAATACCCAGGTTAATGCTCGTTTGGACTTCTAACCATGCAGCACAAACTTATTCCGCTGATGATTTTTCTCCTAGGGGTGTTTTGTGTGCAAACACAAGCTCAATACGTGGTCAGCGTCGATACGGCACTTAGTCGCAACGCCGGGAAAAGTCTTGCTCCTGCGGTGCTGCTTACTCTTGCTGTTCCTGGTCTCGGAGAGCGTTATTTAGGCGAAAATAGCCGTGTCAAGCCGTTTATTTTTACGGATCTGGCGGGATGGAGTGCTGTGCTGATCGCGTGGTTCGCTGGTGACGCTTACCTTTCCAGTGCGCGCTCCTATGCGGGTCGCCATGCTGGGGCTCAAAGTCCTCCCAAGAGCCTAGCCTATTTGGATCTGATGTCGCAGTATCGTTCCCGAGGCGGTGTCGCAGGGCAAAATTCGAGTCCTGACCTCGATGAAGATTACAACATGGCAATGATCCGCGCAGGCAAAGGGATTGAGGATGAATATGCCATGGATGCCTCCCATACATGGGATTGGGGTTCTAGCGATGATCCTGCGAATACCGCTCATTGGAATACTTACAACGATATTTTGCGCAACTACCGCATCTCTAAAGTTGCTTTTCAGGTTGCCATAGGCGTGGTCGTGCTTAATCGATTGATATCGGCATTTGATGTTGTGCGCATTCATCGTGCCACCGCTGGCGAGCCTCTGAGCTTCCAGTTTCTACCAGAATTCTCGCCCGTTTCAGCGGGTGTGGATCTGCAGTTTTCGTTCTAAAGGATACCGTGAAAGAATTGCATATAAAGTTACAGCGTCTGCATGGCAAGGCGTATGGCACCTTCAATGATCTGCGCAAACGCAGCATTATCATGGGTGATTTCCAAGGCGACTGGGTACATATCCAGGGGGACCCTTTTGCTCCGCCTTCGCGCTTGCGTGTGAGCGCAAAGCTTTCCGATCTAGGGATCCTTCCGGAGTGGTACGCAAACGATGTCCGTAAAGTGGCTTTGGCTGATTTTATGCTGCGCCGCCTTGCGATGTCCTGTGCGCAACATACTACGAGTCTTGGAACTGGCAACGGAGGCCTTTTGGCTACCGCAGAGCCCGGTGCGGAAATTCTGGTGCGCAACAGTTGCCGAATCGAGGGCGAAAAACTGGTTGCACTGATTCAGGTCGGACTCCCTGCCGATGCCCGGCGTATCGAAGCTGAGTGGGTGATTCAGGTTTTGTGCCAGAGCCTTCCCGATACCTTGACGGAAGCATGTTATGCATTGAATTTCAAAGCGACCGCCATCGAATCGTTTGTGCGTAGTCTGGAAGTGCAGCGCGCTTTGCGGGAGCAGCTGAGCGAGCATGGACTGGTGGCATTCGTGGGCAATGGCTCCGTGCTTCCCCGTTCCTCGGGCACCTCGGAAATTCCTTTGCGCGGGGCGCGGGTTTTTATGTCTCCTCCTGGGTTGCAAGTCGAGCTTGAAGTCCTGGGCGAGAAGATTACCGGTATGGGAATTCCTACGGGAATCACTGTTATTACCGGCGGCGGTTTCCATGGAAAATCGACCTTGTTGCGGGCCCTGGAGCTTTCTATCTACGATCATGTGCCTGGCGATGGACGCGAGCGTGTTGTGTGCGATCCTACTGCATTCAAAGTGCGCTCCGAAGAAGGCCGGCAGGTGCTCGGCACCTGGATTGAGCCTTTAGTGCGCCGCCTTCCTGGTGGCAAGGAAACGCAGCGTTTTGTGACTACCTGTGCTTCGGGCTCGACCAGCCAAGCCGCAAATCTGGTGGAGTCCATTGGTCTGGGCGTTAAAACCCTTTTGATTGATGAAGACATTTCGGCAGTGAATTTCCTGATTCGCGATGACCGTATGCGCCGTTTGATCCATGCAGACAAAGAGCCTCTGATTCCTTTGGTGGACCGCATTCGCGAGCTGCGGGAACAGCGGGGACTGAATTTCGTGATGGTGATCGGTGCCTGCGGAGATTACCTCGGTGTTGCCGATACGGTGATCGTCATGGAAGATTGGGAACCTCGCCTTGCTACTCTTGAAGCTGCCGAAATATGCGGCCCGCGTCCTGAAATCAATTCTCACGGCTGGCCTAAATGGCCTGTGCGCTGGGAGCACAGTATGGATCAGGTTCGTAAGCAACTGACTCCAGGGCTGCGTCCTGCATCTTCGGTGGAAAAGGGCATCAAAGTGAAAGCCAACTTGCAACGCGTGCAATTAGGCCGTTTGCAGGCAGACGTGAGCCGCCTTTCGCAGTTTGTGTGTATTGAACAGATCCGTTCGGTAGGTGCGGCTGCGTTGTCGATCCTCAAGTCGGATATAACAGGAAGTCTCGAAGATGCTGTTTCTCCAGGAAGCGCTTCGCGCAGCTTCCCCGAAGGCATGGATCTCGCGGAAGCACGCTCGCAGGAGTTGGGCGCGATGTTGTTACGTATGGCGGAAATGGAGTAATCAATGTTGCGAGTCATTGCGGTTGCCGGGCTATTCCTGTGGCTGTTGGTGTCGTGTGCGGGGACCGCGCAGCGCCATGCTTTTGTGGACAGCACTTGGCATGGTTCATGGAACAGGGCCGATGCCGCCCGCGTCGCCCAGGATTTTGCGCAGAGCTGCCGGGGGCAGGGGTGGAATGATTCTGCGACAGTATTTTCGCTGGGAACGATTGTAGCAGTGGATCCCAACCTCGATGTACAAGCACTCCGCGAAGAACTCGGCAAAGCCTTTGCTCTGCAGAATGTGTCCCAGGCTCCTGCCATGCGTCTTGACGCGACCATCCTCCAAGAAGCAGGGGTTGCGTTCGTTTATGTGGTAGAACTAAAGGTGACCGATCCCTCTGGTATGGTCGTTTGGACCGCCCAGCGCCGTCTCGAAAAGGAAATGACTCCATGACGCTCAAGAATGTTGCCCCCTTGGTCTGGGCTCGCATTGCCCTGCTTCTTATTACTCTGGTGGGTTATGCGCTGACAATGGCACCTTCGCTATCCTTCTGGGATTGCGGTGAGTTTATCGCGGCATCCCACGTACTCGGAATTCCCCATCCGCCAGGAACTCCGCTGTTCATCTTGCTCGGAAGGGTATTTGATCTGGCGCTATTCTGGCTGCACCCCGTCTCTTATCGTATCAACTGGTTGTCCGTTTTATCGTCTGTGGGTGGCGCGCTTCTCGCTTTGGAAATCACCGCGACAATCACCAGCGATTGGAAAATTACCGCATGGGTTCGGGCTGCAACGGCGTTCGCTGCGGGTGGGCTCCTGGCATTCTCTGATACCTATTGGTTCAATGCGGTGGAAGCAGAAGTCTACGGCGTTTCCATGGCCCTGCTCCTTTTGGGTGTCTGGAGTCTACTCAAGTGGGATCAGGCGGATCCGCAAAACCGTAATCGTTGGCTCATCTTTTTTGTTTACCTGACATTTCTGGCGACCGGAATCCATACCAACTCCATGATCGCGTTTCCGCTAGGCTGGATTTTTGTCGGTGTGCGTAGTGGGTACCTCAATCCTCGTTTTTGGATTTACTGTCTGTTGGGCTTTTGCGTGAGCGTGCTGGGGCTCATGCTCTACAAGCCTTTGCTTTACGGAAATTCGGTGTTCTTAGCGGTAATCGGAATTACCTTCTTTTCTGGGCTTCTTTTGGCGTGGCGCACCCGCGAGATCAGGGCAGCTTGGTTCTGGGTGCTGGGAGTGTTTCTTTTTTCTGTGGTTTTTCTGGTAGGGCCTTTCCTTGCAGGCCTTGCTGTGGCCATTGTGGGTTGCGGTATTCTCCTGATCTTTGTGCGTAAAGCCGGTGTGAAGCTGGTTCTTTCGCTATTGCTTGCGGCAGCAGTTGGTTTTTCCGTACAACTGGTTTTGCCCGTGCGCTCGTCGACGCATCCGATCCTCAATGAGAATGAGCCGGTTTCCTGGCCCGCGTTGCGTGATGCCTTGGAGCGCAAACAATACGGATCCATGGGCATGCTCGAACGGGCGCTCTGGCGACGTGGGCAGATCACGAGCCAGGTTGGGTTTGCGGACCGCGTTGGGTATTTGGGTTACCATCTCAACCAGTTTCTACCTGCACCGCTGGGTGCACAGCAGCCTTTCCGCATGCAGCAGACCATAGACAATGGAATAATCGGGTGGTTGCATGTGGGGCACCGGATTTTATGGGAAACAGTCCTTGCGGCAGTGCTCCTTGCTGGGTTTCTGCTCTACAGGCGGCCTCAGGCATTTTTCCTGTGGTCCTTGTTCGGGGTGACTGTGCTCGGATTGATCTTTTACGTGAATTTCGCCGATGGCACGCAGCCGGATTCAGACGATGCGCTCCATTGGATGAAGCGCATTGCTGAAGTGCAGGATAAGGTCAGTGATCCGAATCTTGCCGCGCTTCCCGATCTGGCCACCATGGGAGCCGCCATTGAGGAATACTCGCGGACTCGTGTGCAGACCCCGTTGATCCGCTCCTTGATGGATTGGGAGCGCGCGCTCAATGCCCAAGGGATGCATCTTCCTATGCCCCCTCGAGCTGTGCATCGTGAAGTCCGGGAACGCGACTATTTCTACACGCCCGCATTTGCTTTCTTTGCGATCCTAATGGGGCTGTCACTCGCATTCTGGACGGAGACCAAGCCTTCGCGTCTAGTGCAGAAAACGGTGGTGGTGCTTTGCGCCCTGCTGTGGATCATGCCTTTTGCCAGTCATTACGAGTTGCACAATCGCTCCAAGGACTGGATTCCAGACCATTTTGCCCGAAACATTCTTTCGAGTGTTCCGCCCAATGGAATTTTAGTGACTTTTGGGGACAACGACACCTTCCCGTTATGGAATTTGCAGATGGCAGAAGGGTTCCGCACCGATGTGCTGGTCATCAATACCAGCCTTGCGCAGATGGATTGGTACCAGCGGCAGTTGCTGGCCCAGCGACCTGATCTAAAAGTAACGAAGACAGTGGAGGCCCGCATGCAGAGTGCCTATGCAGCTGCGCTGTCGCGTCGCATTATGGTGCGCGATACCTCGTATTTTTATGCCGGTGATTCCGTGTGGCATCCGAACCCAGCCGATCAGTTTATCATGGAAGTCATTACCCAGAATTGGCCGCGCGTACCTGTGTGCTATATGTACAACGCCTCGGAAAGCGAAGTCGTGGGCGGTGAGAAAAATGGCGAACGACTAGTGCCTATCACAGGACTGGTGCGGCAACTGGGTGTGACGGAGCATGCGGCTGATTCCTTGCTTGTGTATAGGGTCAGCGCAGGTTATGATCTGGGTGGTCTGGAAGGTGGGCGTTGGCGCAACCAAGAGGCCACTGTACATGCAGCCATGAATTATCGCAGTTTGTTCGAATATGCGCAGCAGTTTGTCGAAGGAACTCCCGATGCGGCAAAACTCAGGGAACGGGCGACGTTTCTTGAGCGCTGAATATTGGAACCGTGTGGCAGCGAACCGGGTAAACGGAAATTCCGTCGCTTTTCACGTGGCTCTGATCGGGGTCTGGTGAATTTTGCGCTTTTTCGCCGGAAATCCTTTTCTAAATTTAATCCGTCATTTAATACGAGGTCCATGTGAACTACGCAGATGCTGGTGTTTCGCTCGAACGTGCCGACAAGGCTATGGTCGGTGTCAAGAAATCCGTCCGTACCACTTTTAACGCTGGCGTGCTGGGCGATATTGGCAACTTTGGTGGCCTATTTTCCTTGAATCATCTGCACATGAAGGATCCCGTGCTGGTTTCTTCCGTGGATGGCGTGGGTACCAAGCTTAAGGTTCATTTCGGCCTCAAGAGCCATACCCTTCCAGGGCAGGACATTGTGAACCACTGTTGCGACGATATTCTCGTACAGGGTGCGCGTCCTTTGTTCTTTCTGGATTATCTAGCCACAGGCCGTCTCGAAGAAGGCGTCCTTGAAGGCGTGGTGGAAGGCATGGCCAAGGCTTGTCGCGAGAATGGCTGTGTGCTCATTGGCGGCGAAACCGCTGAGATGCCTGGTATGTACCTCGAAGGGGAATATGACATTTCCGGCACCATCGTCGGTGTTGTCGAACGCGAAAATATCATTGACGGCAAGTCCATTAAGCCAGGTACCAAGGTGCTCGGAATCCCATCCACCGGTTTGCACACCAATGGATATTCCTTAGCGCGCAAGGCTTTGTTCGAAGTGGGCGGTCTCAAGCTCGATTCCAAGGTCGAAGGCCTGGAAGGCACCGTAGGCGAAGCCCTTTCGGTACCTCATCGTTCCTACCAGCATTCCTTGATCGAACTCATCGATGCCAAGAAAATCCAGGGCCTTGTGCATGTGACCGGTTCGGGCTTCCAGGGCAACATTCCCCGCGTACTTCCGAAGGGTGTAGACGTGGTCATCGATCGCACTGCTTGGCAGGTTCCTAAAATCTTCCAGCTGATCCAAGAATGCGGACAGGTCGAAAAAGACGAAATGTACAGCACTTTCAACATGGGCATCGGCATGTTGGTGTTCATCGATGAATCCGTCGAAGCCGAAGTGCGCGCGCACCTCAAGGCCAAGGGCGAAGTCGTCTATGATTGCGGTATGGTCGTGGCTGGTACCGGCGTCGTCAAATTTAAGGACTGACCGTAGGTCATCCCAACCCGATTAGGATTGGGAGCTTATTATGGGACGAGGTTTTAGGCAGGCTCTGTGGCGCCTTTCTTACGAACTCCGGGCTCGAAATAGCTTGCGCTATTCGGTCGCCTTCAGATCCTAAGAAATGCATCCACATATCCGCAGAAAATGGGATGCAAAGCATAAACAATCGCAAAGCGGCTCGAAAGGGCCGCTTCTTTTGTGTACCGATGTCCCTATTGCGGGAGTCGGAGGATGCGAATAGTGAAACATAAGGGTGTCTGCTGTGAAGTAGAATCTGAAAGAAGCGTGTAGCTCTTGAACAGCTGGTTTCCGAATGGAATCCCAAGCTTCGCGGATGGCTCAATTATTTCGGTTTCTTCGAGAAATGAGTGGGTACACCATAACCCATATGGGCTGGAAAATCTAACTGCATTCACCCCATCCATGGGGTTCGGTGTCGTCACCCTCCCGTGCGACCTCCGGTCGCCACATTTCTCATGAGTCCCTCGACTTTTTTGCCCAAACATCGCTGACTCCTGCTCGCTAGCCGAGGCATTCGCATCACCATTAGCCCAAAACGTTATGACTCCTTCGGCCCTCGCAAGCTACGAGTCTCGCTTGCTCTCAATTGACACACCAAGTGTGGCCGAGATGTTCGCGATCCCTGTTGCGCTGAATCATTTCCCGAAGGAACGTTTCAGATACGGACAGTAAACTAGCAAGCTAGATCACGAGGTCATTTTTTACGTCCATAGTAGAGGGACCGAGACTCGCAGCTCCCGTCACTGAGCAGGATGCATGCATGTCAAGCGTAACCACCGTAGGCTCCTTCTAGAATGGTTTAATTTGACGATGTTACCCACTCAAATATCGAAGGAGCCATAGGGATTAATGGGGTGTGGATACAAATAAAAGCGCCGAATCCATGAATCTGATGGTTTATATTTAAACGATGAAGACAACTTGTACCCTCTTTAAAATTTCACTAGCCCTTTTTTTAGGCCTTATTTGGTCCTGTGGACATGTTTCTTCTGAACCTCCCGTGGCTGTGATTCAAGTGAAAGATCCCAACGCAGAAAATCTGCAATTTTCCATGGATACTGCAGCACTCGAAGGTGCAAGTCCAAATGGAATATTCCGCGTTCTCAAGGGACCAAAGAACAGTGACTCCATCAAAGTGGAATTAAAAGATGGAGCTTGGGTCATTTCCCATGCACCCGACGGCGCTTGGCTTGTGGAAGTGACGTTATTGGATGAGAACCATAGCAAATTTCTTTCGGTTGATACGATGGCATTTATTCGGGAACGTCCTTTCGAAGTGTGTGGCTCGAATTCGACGAAAGGAGCTTGGGCTAATTATTTAGATGGAAATTTGGTTCTTGCTGCTGGCAATCAGCGCATTGCTCTAGAAGCTCGCTATTTAATTACGCAAATCGGAGCATCCATGCTTTTAGGGACTGTCAATTTTTCCAAGATGGATGATCTGAAGCTTCGGTTTGACCATGGCAAATACACCTATAGTAGTGATACTGCATTTGGATATACGCAGTTTTATTTTATTGCGAAAGAGGACTTTGGAGATTACCATGCAGGCGATACCATTACCAGCAATCTCACATCGGTATCCTCTTATATTCAAGGCATCTCCCTGAGCGTGACTGATGGTACCAAATGGGATAAAGGACCGTTGTACAGTATCATTAACGGAAGTGTGGAGTTTTCGGGAAAAGTCCCAAAATTTTCGTTGAATACATCTAAATTCACAATGGTACTCGCCTCTCGGCATGTGGAAGTGAATGAACGCTACGAATCGACTCTGTTGACTGAATCGCCTTATTTACGAATTGATACATTAACTTCTGACTCCTTGTGGCTGCTGTCCACTATTTCGTCAATGACGATCAATGAATACAAGCAAGCTTTGGATTCTGGACTGACGTTTACATATGAAAATTCCATTTATCGTAGCAAGGTCGATCAATTGCAACAGAATTTCCAGGAATCCATGCTGCAGTTGTATTCTGACGAGTCCGGTAATGGGCAGTATCGCGGGAACTATAAAATTGCCGCACTGAAAGGCGATCTACAATATTACATGAACGGTAAAGTCAGCACCACGGAGTCTGAGTATACTGTATTCACTTGTGATGCAAATGGTAAGGATACTATCGGGGTCGCGCACCATGACAAGAGTCTTTTGTATGGTTGGTTTGTATCACCCAAGGGTGATAGTATTCCATACGGAATGGTGCCGTTTTAAGTCGCTCTGAATCTGGTGCAAATCCCTATCGCGTGCGTCGGAGGATGCGAATAGTGAAAGACAAGAATTTTCCCGAAGGAACTTCGTCTAAATTTACCATTTTACAACAATGAAGACGACATGCTTTTCGACCAGTATTCTAGGTGTTAAAGCAATTGATGTTTGGGAGTGAAAAATGGTGCCGTAGGCTCAGCGGACGGCGCTTTATTTGTCTTTGGACTTTTTGGCCACGATGCTTAAGTAGACGACGAGGCCGATGATCGCTACCAGATAGACGATACTGACAGTCGATGTTCCTAAGGCAAGACCTCCGTCCGCACGGGATTGCGTGAGTAAATCTCCGCAAGAGGCTCCCAAGGGCCTTGTTAGGATATAGGCGGCCCAGAAGGACGCAACAGCATCCCATTTAAATACCGAGTAGCCCACGGCAACCACTGCGATAAGACTTGCAAAACCTAAAAGGGAAAGGGCGTAGCCGATGTGCAAGCCTTCCGCAACGAGATCGCCTGCTGCTGTTCCGAGGGCGAAGGTAAATAGTATCGCAGCCCAATAGAACAGTTCACGCTTAGTGGTGTAGATGGAGTGGATAGAGAGGGTGCGCTCGCTCCAAAACCAGGCGAGGAAAGTGGCCACAAGCAGAGAGGCAAACGCGAGAGTTGTAGTCTGTAATGAAATGCCGAACTGATCGACCAAGTTATCGGTGAAAAGGGTTCCGGCGATGCTAATCAGAACAACGGTAAGCCAATAGATCCAAGGCACATATTTCCGGTAAGAAAGTTGGATCATAATGGAAAGAAGCAGGAAGCACCCGACGATTATACTGGTGCCAGTCAGTCCTAGTCGCAAATTAAAAGTCAGAAAATCGGCCGCGGTCTCTCCGACAGTCGTACCGAGCACCTTGATGATCCAGAATAGGAGGGTGACCTCAGGGACTTTGCTGAGCATGCGGATGGGGCGACGAAGGGCAATAGGAGTCATTTTGTTGTTCCTCTCTCCCAATGTACACAAAACGGGGAAGAGGAGTACTGCTACGCTTTTTTGTCTACCTAAATCCCAAAGCCATTAGGATCGGTGCTATTGTAGCCTTTGATTACTGTGGGGTTCCCTTTAATTTGCACATAATCGCCGCTATAGATGCGGAACATGCACAGATCGATGGGAGTAACTTCGGAAGCGTTGACTTGGTGGATGGCGCCACCTTCTTCGAGCCCTGCTGCCACCAACTCTGAACAGAAAAACTTGCTAAAGTCTTCGCGATTTTTGGTTGCCCCGCAGGCATCGAGCTCGTCAAACCAAGCGCTGATTGCCTGAGGAAGGTCGTAGGGTTTGTGTTCTTGGCACAGAAGGAAATCGTAGAATTTCTTGAGCGAAAGATCTTTGCGCGTTGGCGTGCTGAGGGGGAGCCACCAGACATTGCCTTGATAGTGGTTGATGCTATCGGAGAGCCGACTGGTCGCGACGCCGGCACTGGTCGATTCAATGATTTGGTTGATCATTCCCGCTTGGGGTTCTTGGTCAATCAATAGCTTCGTTTGCAGAATCACAGCGGTGTGCGAAACCGTGCTACGGGTTGCCCACTTGATGATATTGGATGCCGTGTGACTACCGCCAAAGGCGATGACGTCGCCAGGTTGCATATGATTACGGACTTGCTCATAGGTGTTTAATTGGTAAGGCATTCTAAGAATATATGCAGGAATGGTTTATGTGCACAGAGTCCAAAACGTGGGGGACGGGCAAATCACCAAGGAGCTCCCGGGGTAAATGGTTCCGCTAAAGAACAGCGTAGCTGGTCGACGGCGGCCACCCCCAAAAAAAGGGAATTACTGACTCCACCTCCAAGAAATGTGAGGCTGCAGCAGAACAAGGTGTACCCGACAGTGCACAAACAATGAAAGCGGGCAGACGTTAGTGGGAGGTGGGCAAACTCGCAATTTCCGGGAAAAAGCGATTCAAGAATCTAGGCTGGAGTTAACCGAATAATTCCCCCCAAAAAAGAATCGAAGTTAGATGTTTGTTCCCTAAAAGGGAACGTAAAGCGTTAAAATAAGGGAACGCATGGCCTGGACGATTGATATCTTTGCTGCATGACCCAAGCAGGATTTTCCATATTCGCCTATACGGACTGGCAAGCGTTCTTGCGGGAGTGGATCGAACTCAATCGCAATATTGATCCATCGCTCACTCTACAGAGTATTTCGCTGCGTCTTGGACTCAGGGCGCGCAGCCATTTGCACCGACTTTTGAATGAACCAGGTAAAACCCTAGCCTTGCATCTTGTGGATCCCCTTGCCCGTATTATGAACTTGGATGCAGCCCAGTCGGAATACTGGCGCTCCATGGTGGCGATGTCCAGGGCGCGCACTCCCGAGGATCGCGGGGTGCAGTACATGCGCATGCACAAGGTGCAAATGTCGCGAAAGGCGAACGATCTTGGCCCCGACATGTCCGAATATTTCAGCGCCTGGTATTTGCCGGTATTGCGCGAAGTGGTGGAGCTTGCAGGCTATACTGGCGATGCGGCGAAGCTGGTGCGGTGGTTCGACCCTGCAGTGACCGAGGTGCAGATCAAACGCGGCGTAGAGCTATTGGTGCGGTTGGGTTTATTGCAATGCAACGAGCAGGGCAAGTATGTGCAAAGCGACCCGTTAGTGCACACCAAGTCCCATGGCCAGGAGCTTGCGGTGTCACGGTTCCAGCATGAAATGATGCTTCTGGGGGAGCGCGCGCTCAATGGACTGGAACGGGACAAACGCGAAATTTCGACGGTTACTTTTACCATTCCGCGCTCGGCATTTGGGCGCATGCAAAAAGTGTTGCAGGACTTTCAGGAAACCTTGGCGCGCGAGTCCATGGCGGCCCAAGGAATTCATGATTCTGTTTATCAGTTTAACTTACAATGTTTTCCAGTAGCCAAACGGCCGGGAAGGGAGAAATAATATGAAGTTCTTAGTCATGCCAAGCAAAACAATCCACGCGGTGTGCGCGCTCGCCTTGCTGCAGCTCGTACTAGTCGCCTGTAGCATCAACGAAAAAGATGCCGGGGTGACGGTCACCACCAATAGCAGTACCGCTAGTATCGAAGGCTATGTACTACAGCAGGATTCGGTATTGAGAAAGGTCGCCCTTGGTGATTCGAATGGTATAAGTGGCGTATCCGTGCGCCTGTATTATGAGGGAATGAAAGTAACTACCGACACAACAGATGAAAGTGGCTTCTTTAAATTTGATTCCTTGACTGCGGGTATATATTCGATCATCGTCAAGCTGAGCGATGGAAGTGGTGTAGAAGTAGACAGTATTTCTGTGGATACCAACGAAAATGTCGTCCAAAATGTGCGCCTCTACCATTATATGGGCTCCGTGGACATCTCATCAAGTTCATTAAGTTCATCGAGTTCAATTATCTCGTCAAGTTCGTCGGCCCCAAAGAATACGGAGATCTGTGATTATACATCCAATGGCGTAACCAACGGCACCTTGACCTGTCCGGATCACATCTATCCCACAGTCACAATTGGTGTTCAGACTTGGATGCAGGATAACCTTGCTTGGCTCCCTGTGGTGAATACTGTGGGTGAACAATATGAAGAACAACCTAGTTACTTTGTGTATGGTTATGATGGTACCGATGTTGCAACGGCTAAAATGGAAGCGAACTACTCGACCTATGGAGTGTTGTATAATTTTCCCGCTGCGTTAACAGCTTGCCCTGATGGTTGGCGCTTGCCCTCGGATACCGACTGGATGATCCTGGAAGCGTCCCTTGGCATGACGACAGCAGAGATAACCAAAACTTCATGGAGAGGTACAGATCAGGGGACTCAGCTCAAGTCGAGTAGTGACTTGTGGAGCTCGGGTGCAAACCCCGTAAGCGGAGGCTTTTCTGCATTGCCTGCTGGAAGGCTTTACGGTTCCGTATTTGAAGACATGGGGAACAACGCATTCTTCTGGACTTCTTCAAGTTATATGAAAGATATGATGTGGATGCGATTGCTGAACTCAAAAACTACACAGGTGGCTCGCAACGGCGAAGATCCTGGATATGGGTATTCTGTGCGTTGCCTTAAAAATGAATTGTGACGTGTCACGGCAGCTCTCAAACGAATCCATTCAAATTACAATGTTCTCGGTTGGGAAAGCCGGGAAGGGAGTCAACGAAATGAAAGCAAAAAAAATGCTTGGTTTGTGGACAATATTGGCCTTGATGGCCACAATGTTCGCTTGTAGTGAAAATGTAAAGGGCACGGGTGTGACCGTTACCACCAACAATACCGCGAGTATTGAAGGCTATGTGCTACAACAGGATTCGGTGTTGAGAAAGGTTGCCCTTGGCGATCCAAACGGTGTTGGAGGCGCATTGGTGCGTCTATATTATCAGGATAGGATCGTGACAACGGATACCTCTGATGAGAGTGGTTTCTTTAAATTTGATTCCTTGACTGCGGGTCTGTATTCGATCATCGTCAAATTGAGCAATGGGACTAGTGTGGAAGTCGATAGTGTTTCTGTGGATGCCAACGAAAACGTCCTCCAGAATGTGCAGGTGTACCATTATGTGGGAATCTCGGGTATATCGAGTACGGAAACCTCCTCGAGCACGCTTGGGAGCTCCAGTGACGCAGGAATCTCATCGAGTTCGGCAATACAATGGAATACGGAAAGTTGCAAATTTGCCTCCATTACAACCACCAGCGGTACCTTGGTTTGCCCCAACCACACCTATACCACAATCAGAATAGGTGTTCAGATTTGGCTGCGGCAAAACCTCGCTTGGCTTCCTTTAGTCGGCGATACGAGCGGTCAATCATTGACAGACGCGAGATACCATGTATATGGTTACAATGGTACCTCAATTGATTCCGCTAAAATGGACGCAAACTACTCGACCTACGGCGTGTTGTACAATCATACCGCCGCGTTAACTGCCTGTCCGGCGGGTTGGCGCTTACCCACTGATATCGACTGGATGACCCTGGAGTCGACCATTGGCGTGACAACAGGAGATCTTGCCATTGACGGATGGAGAGGCACAGTTGAGGGTAATGCGCTCAGGTCGAATAGTGCCCTCTGGATCACAGCTGTGAATTTGGCTACGAATAGCACGGATTTTTCAGCCTTGCCTGCCGGAATGATGAGAGATTCCAATGGTTTCAGTGAGATGGGGAACAATACCTACTTCTGGACCTCCACAAAGGATCAAACGACCAAATTGCCAATCCTGCGGCACTTGAACTCAGATAACCCAAGGATAGACCGGTACCAAGATTCTATAACGAATGGGTATTCGGTGCGCTGTCTTCAAAATTGAGGTAACTCGGCACCCAGGTTCGATGTCGCCTTAGGGAGGGGGGCGATAGGGTGCTTGAATACTGATCATTAGCATGGTTTTTCGGTATGTTGTGTCCAGAATTCGCCCTAAGTCAGTTGCGGATAGGGGAAAGCGGTTGCGAATTTTCTAAATTTCTAGGAATGTCCCAGCTTCGCCTATACAATACCGCCTCACGATCCGTGGAACCCTTCACTTTGCCTGAAGGCCAGCCCTTCGTTCGCATCTACTGCTGTGGCCCCACGGTGTATCATTTTGCCCATATCGGCAACCTGCGCACCTACATTTTCGAGGACATCCTCAAGCGCACTTTGCAGTATTTCGGCTTTGCGGTCAAGCATGTAGTGAACATTACCGATGTTGGCCATCTGACGAGCGACGAAGACGAGGGTGAAGATAAAATGGAAAAGGGTGCCGCGCGCACCGGTAAGACGGTCTGGGAAGTCGCCGATTTCTACACTCAGGCCTTCATGAAGGACATCGAGCGGCTCAATATTTTGCAGCCTACGGTGTGGTGCAAGGCCACCGATCATATCCAGGAACAGATCGACCTGGTCAGTAAGCTCGAGGCCAAGGGCTATACCTACCAAACCTCCGATGGCGTCTATTTTGACTCGAGCAAGTTCGCCCGCTACGCCGATTTTGCCAAGCTCGATATCGAAAGCCTGCAAGAAGGTTCCCGAATCGACATGGGCGAAAAGAAAAACGTCACTGACTTTGCCTTGTGGAAGTTTTCCCCTGTGGACTCCAAGCGGGCTATGGAGTGGACTAGTCCCTGGGGCAAGGGGTTCCCTGGTTGGCACATCGAATGCTCCGCCATGGCGCAGAAGCATTTGGGCGAAACCCTCGATATCCATTGCGGTGGCACCGACCATGTGCGCATCCATCATACCAACGAAATTGCCCAGTCCGAGTGCGCCAATGATGCGCAGTTCTCGCGTTTCTGGATGCATGGCGAATTTTTGCGTATGGGCGAAAGTGCCAAGATGTCTAAATCCAGCGGCGAATTCTTGACTCTTGATGTCTTGATTCGCGATGGCTATCATCCCATGGAATACCGTCTACTCGCGCTTACCAGCCACTATCGCAACTATCTGAATTTCTCGATCGAAGCCATCGATAATGCGCGTGAATCTCTCAAGAGCTTGCGCAAAAAAACCGATCCCTTGATCGGGCAAGGTGGCTCCATTGGTTCGTCCAAAGCCAAGGAATGGCAAGCCAAGTTCCGTGAAGCCATGGGCGATGACTTGAATACATCCAAAGCGCTGGGCGTCTTGAACATGATGCTCAAAGATGATTTGCAGGACTATGAAAAGTCCGCGCTGGTGCGCGATTTTGACTCTGTGCTCGGGCTTGGCCTTGACCAACCTCTGACCGTGGTGCGCGAAGCTCTGACCGTTGATTCTGCCAAGGTGGAGGCTCTCCTAGTGGAACGCACCGAAGCCCGTAAGAATAAAGATTTCAAGACCAGCGACCGCATCCGCGACGAACTGGCCGCAATGAATGTCGTGATCAAAGACGGACCGCAAGGGACGAGTTGGGAAGTGAAAGGGTAAATGCAAGTGTAAAGTGCTAAAGTAACCAAGTGGAAAGTTGTGACACGTTGTTTCTGTTTTTAAAGCGGTGCTTGGTGTAACTTTCCACTTTACACTTAATAAGCGTTGGCGTAACACTGCATTCACTTTCAACTTATTTTCCACTTTACTCAAAAATGAATTTCAAGACGAGGTATCAAAATGAGCTGTGACGAAAAAGAAAAAGAGAAGAAAGAAGACTTCAACCCGTTCAAGCAGGCCGAAGAATTCTTTGCCAAGGGCCGTAAGGTTTTCTTGTGGGGCGGTGTGGATGATGAGTCCGCTGAAAAGCTGGTCAAGCGCTTGCTCTGGCTCGACTCTGAAAACCATGACGACATCACCATGTTTATCAACAGCCCTGGTGGAGTGATCTCTTCGGGTCTTGCTGTATATGATGCTATGCAGGCGATTAAGTCCGATGTGCGCACTGTTGTGTGCGGTCAGGCCGCTTCCATGGGTGCTGTGCTCTTGACCGCCGGTGCAAAAGGCAAGCGTTTTGCTTGGCCGCACGCCCGTGTTATGATCCATCAGCCTTTGATTCATGGCGAAATCGTTGCACCCGCTTCCGATATCCAGATCCAGGCCGAGGAAATGCTGCGCATCCGTTTTGTACTGAACCAGATCCTCTCTAAGCATTCCGGCAAGACCATGGATCAGATCCAGGCAGACACAGACCGTGATAATTTCATGACTGCTGACGAAGCTGTTGCCTACGGACTGATTGACGCAAACCAATTCATCTCCTGAGTCTGAGTGGAATCGCCCGAACTCAAAGCTAAATATCGTTATGTGCTCGATGGGATCTCACAGATTCCATCTTTGCCTACTGTTGTTTCTAAAATTCTCGGTATTATCAATAATCCGCGCGCAGGTGCGGACGATATCGCCAAGTATTTAGAGATGGATGTCGGGCTTGCGGGTAAGATTCTGCGGCTTGCGAATTCTGCCTATTACGGGGTGCCGGGCGGCATAACTTCAGTGAACCGTGCAGTAGTGCAGCTCGGGTTCAATGCAGTCAGTTCCATCGTGGTTTCTGCTTCTGTATTTAGCCTGTTTAAATCGTCTTCGGGGCATCACTCGATGAACCGAGTCGCATTTTGGCGGCATAGCATTGAAACTGCGCTTTATTGCCGAGTTCTGGCTCGACTAGCCGAGCATTTGGATGCTGAAATCGCATTTACACAGGGAATGTTGCATGATATTGGGGCCTTGGCGCTCGAAACCGCTTTTCCTGCCGAATATTCGGGGTTGATCGAATCCGCCCGCAAAACGGGAACGCCGCTGGAAATATGTGAGCGCGAATTATTTGGAATGGATCATGGACAAGTGGGCTCCCGGTTGCTGGAGCGTTGGGGAATTCCCGAGATTGTGCGCATACCTGTTGCGGAACATCATGGCTACAATAACTCTTCACCTTATCTGCCTTACACACAAATTCTAGAACTCGCCAATGACATTTCACAGTCAAAAGGGTCTCTGCTGTTTGTAAGCCAAACCATAGCTTCCTTTGACCTGCAATCTCGGCTTGCCCGAGTTGGAATCAGTGTGACTACGGAAGCATTTGCGGCGCTCTGTGAAGAAGAAATGAAGCGCGCCCAACTTGTGATGAATTTACTGAGGAGCTGAGGTTCATGGGATTATTTTCTGCGATTAAACAAGGCTTGTCCAAAACTCGTGAGGCAATCCTTGGTGAAATTCAAGGAATACTAGGCAATGGGAAGGTTACCGACGAGTTGCTCGAGCAACTCGAAGAACACTTGATCCAAGCCGATGTCGGTACCGAGGCCGCTTTTGCCCTGGCCGATGCGCTCCGTGAAAATGCCTTGGGCAAGTCGCTCTCCCAAGCGCAAATCATGCAGATATTGCGGGACGAAGCGGGTCGTTTGCTTTCTGACCCTCCGGTTTTTGCGTTGCAAGGCAAGCCTCATGTAATTCTCGTTATCGGCGTCAATGGTGCCGGAAAAACCACCACGATTGGTAAACTGGCCCACCGCTTCAAAAGCGAAGGCAAAAAAGTTCTGGTAGCCGCTGGCGATACGTTCCGTGCTGCAGCCATTGAGCAATTGGAAACCTGGGCCGACCGTGCTGGTGCTGAGTTTGTGCGTCATCAGGAGGGTTCCGACCCTGCTGCAGTAGCCTATGATGCTTGTGAAGCCGGTGTCGCGCGCGGTTGTGATGTCGTTATTATCGATACTGCGGGTCGTCTACATAATAAAGAACACCTGATGGAGGAACTCCGCAAAGTGGTGCGTGTGATGCGCAAGCTCGATGTGGCCTATCCTCATGATATCTGGCTTGTCATCGATGGCAATACCGGACAAAATACCATCAATCAAACCAAGGTATTTCACCAGAGCTTTCCTCTTACAGGTCTTGTGGTAACGAAGCTGGACGGAACTGCACGCGGTGGTTCGATTCTGGCGATTGCCAGTCAATTGAAAATTCCTATCCGCTGGGTCGGAATGGGCGAAAAAGTGGACCAGCTGGTTCCTTTTACCAAGGCTGAATATATCGATGGTCTTTTTGAGAATGCGCTCGAACAGAAATAGCATTGCGCTAGGCCTTCTCGCTTTGGCATGCATGAGTGCTTGCGACCGCAAGGATGCTATCGATCAAACGGCTGTCAATCTGTACGTGGATTTGCGGGTGGCTACTGTTGAATATAAGGATTCGATCCAAGTCCGCATTGCCCGCCAGAATATCCTGCGCGATGCCGCAGTAACCTCTGCTGAATTTACCGCGAAAATGCAGGATATCCGTGAGAATCCAGAACTTTGGGATCATTTCCAGGATGCGGTGGTGAAACGGCTCGAAACACTGAGCCGTCCAGATTCCTTACAGCTAAGGGTTCGGGCACCGAAATGATGAAAACGCTGATTACCGCTTTTCTAGTGCTGTGTGGATCCGTATTTTCGTCCCCCGAGCAGATACATTGGATGGACTATGATCAGGCGATTGCCCATGCCCGCGAGGACAGTTTATTTGTGTTGGTCGAGGTCTATGCGGAATGGTGCGGGCCATGCCACGAAATGGCGAAGACAACCTTTGTAGACTCGGCCGTAATTCGCTCGTGGAATGAGTCCTTCGCTGCGGTAACGCTGAATGTGGAGTCTGACCAAGTGATTTCATGCAACAATTGGCCTCGTCCCGTTTCCGCATGTGTGCTTGAAAATTGGAAGCTTGAGGGTGTGCCCAGTTTCGTGCTGATTGGTCCTTCGGGTAATTATATACTGAGTGTGAGCCAAGCTCTTGATGCCGGGCAAATGTTGCAACTTTTGCAAGACTTGCGCGATAATCGCATTACTCTTCTCGCGAGCGACCGCAAAGGCAAGGATGTACCGCATGACCCTTGAAATCGTATTCTGGATGATTCTGTTGCTGTTGGTTCATACCTACATATTTTTCCCACTGACACTGCCGATGCTGGCCGAATTTTTTCAGCGTAAACGCAGCGTTCCATTGCCACATATTCCTGAAGCCGAACTGCCTGTGGTCAGTCTGCTCATTTCTGCCTACAATGAAGAATCGGTAATTGAACAGAAAATTCTCAATTGTCTGGATCTCGACTATCCTATGGAGCGGTTGCAGATTCTGATCGGCAATGATGGGTCTACGGATAGGACTGCGCAAATCATACAGAAGTATGCCGCGCGCATAACCCTTGTAGATGCAGCGAGAAATGCAGGCAAAGCAGCGATGTTGAATTGTTTAGCCGGGCAAGCGCTCGGTGAGGTGCTGGTGTTCTGTGATGCCAATACTTTGTTCTTTCCCAATGTGATCCGCAAGATCGTCCAGCCTTTCCAGAATGCGCGCTTAGGGTGTGTGTGTGGTCATCTGATTCTTAATGATCAGAGCGGCAGTGCACTTGGTGAAGGTGAGGCTACTTACTGGGATCTCGAGTCAGAGATTAAAAAGTTCGAGGGTTTGCTCGGGGTGGTGATCGGAGGCAATGGGGCAATTTATGCAATTCGCAAATCCCTATATACTCCGCTTCCGGTCAAGCGCAGCGTGATGGATGACTTTTTTATTACGGTAAAAGTACTGGAAAAAGGATACCAGAGCACCTTTATTTCCAGCGCCATAGGAACAGAGCAAACCTCTAAGTCCGGTTCCGGTGAGTTTAAACGTAAGATCCGAATCGGGCGGGCGAATTTCAATTATCTATTTTCCTATTTGCCCTTGTTGAACCCTCTGCGCCCTTCTGTCGCCTATTTCTTCTTATCCCATAAGTTGCTGCGTTGGATTTCTCCGCATCTTGCCTTTGCCCTCGTAGTGACCAATCTATTCTTGCTTGGTGTGTCCCCTATTTTCCGTGTAACTCTGGCGCTAGAGCTGCTGCTGCCTGTATTTGCCTTGTTCGGATGGTTGCGCAGCGGGCAAGGTCGCAAATCACCCCTAGGCAATGCTCCCTACTATTTTCTGACCATGAACTACGCCCTATTCCTTGGATTTATTCAGTCATTTCTGCCGGAAAAAAGCGGTGGATGGACTCGCATTCAGCGTGGAGACGAACAACAATGAGATTGCGCTCTGTATTCCTGATCTTTGCTCTTGGCTTCTCAAGTATCCATGCGAGTGGCATCGCTTTGGATGCTTCATTGGGGGCGATATCTCCACGGTCCTCCCTGACGGATGCGAATCTTGATTTTGCAGGTCACCTCTGGTACAAATTTGACCAGATGCTTTTTCTTGGCGTGGGGAGCGGAATTCAGACCATGGGGAGTGATCGGCATTTTCCCTTGCTGGGATCGCTGGAATTGCGTTTGCCTTTTGGCGGCCAGGTACTTCCCATTGCCACGGGTGACATCGGCGCGAACATCGGGGATGACCCGCAGTACGTATGGAGAGCCGGTGGTGGCTTCGATATAAAAAACGGTGACCGCACTTCAATTCTTTTGCTCGCAGGCTACCAATCTTTTCACAAACTTGGTGGACATATCTACGCACGCGCAGGCCTTCTGCTTGAATTTTGAGGTACGCCATGATTTCGACAATTGTTTATGTGCAGGTAAAAGCCGAGTTCGTGGATGCATTCCTCGCGGCAAGCGTAGTGAACCATGAGGCCAGTATCTCAGAAAATGGTAATCTGCGTTTTGACGTATTGCAGAGTGAAACTGACCCTTGCCACTTTGTGCTCTATGAAGCCTATCTATCCAAAGCACATGCAGCGGCACATAAAGAAACGGCCCACTATGCGACTTGGCGTGACTGTGTCGCATCCATGATGGCTGAGCCCCGCAAAGGCGTTGCCTACAGGTCGATTAAACCATAGCTCAACCCGTTTCGACAGGCGGCGATTTGGATAGGATCAATGACTCTAGCCCTCATGCCCAATATGGCAAAGGTGCAATAAATAAAGCTATCGTTAAGAGGTTGTAGTTTTCCCGTTATAGAAAGGAGCCGGTATGGCTGATCATGCAGAAATCGAATATGAAGGCAAGTCTTGGCAGTTTCCTGTATATACAGGGACCGAGAATGAATCCGCAATTGATATTTCGTCCCTGCGTGCTAAAACGGGCTTAATCACCCTGGATAATGGCTACCAGAATACTGGAGCCACCACTTCGGCGATCACGTATATCGATGGCGATAAAGGGATTCTGCGCTACCGTGGATACCCGATTGAACAGCTGGCTGAGAAGGCTACCTTTCCCGAAACCGCTTACTTGTTGATTTACGGGGAACTTCCCACCCAGGAGCAACTGCTCAATTTCCGTGGTAAGCTCACAGAAAACGCACTGATCCATGAGGATATGCTGCACTTTTTTGTCGGCATGCCACCCACTGCACACCCGATGGGGATTCTTTCCTCCATGGTGAATGCTCTGGCTCTCTATTACCCGAATTTCTATACCGAAGAAGCGGATCAACCAGCTTTTGATCTGATGGTCACGCGCTTGATTTCCAAGGTCCGTACCATTGCTGCTTTTTCCTACAAGAAATCAATCGGCGAGCATTTTGTTTACCCCGATGCGCATAAGTCCTACTGCGCAAATTTCCTCAACATGATGTTCCACAGTCATGCCAAGCCCTACGAAGAGGATCCGCTTTTTGTGGATGCGCTCAATGCGCTCCTGATCGTGCATGCCGACCATGAGCAGAATTGCTCGACCTCTACGGTGCGGTTGGTGGGTTCATCCAAGGCGAACCTTTATGCGAGCATCTGTGCCGGTGTTTGCGCGTTGTGGGGCCCTCTGCATGGTGGCGCCAATCAAAAGGCTATTGAGACCTTGATGGACATCCATACCTCTGGAATGCCTGTGCATCGCATCATGGAACGCGCTAAAGACAAGAACGACCCCTTTAAGCTTTCCGGGTTCGGACATCGCATTTACAAGTCCTACGATCCGCGTGCGAAGGTGCTCAAGGACCTGGTGGAACGCATTTTCGCGACCCGCAATCTCAAGGATCCTTTGCTCGATATTGCTTTTGAACTCGAACAGCGCGCACTCAAGGATGATTACTTCCTCGAGCGTAAGCTTTATCCAAACGTCGATTTCTACTCGGGCATTCTCTACCGTGCTATGGGCATTCCCGCCAATATGTTTACGGTGATGTTTGCTATCGGCCGTCTGCCAGGTTGGATTGCCCATTGGAAGGAAATGCACGACGATGTGGCTAATTTCAAGATTGGCCGTCCTCGTCAGATCTACACCGGTTCGACCCAACGGGAATTCGTTTCCTTGGCAGAGCGGGGCTGTATCGCTCCCGGAAAGTAAACCGAACCAATTTGGAAAGCCACTCTCCAGCGAGGGTGGCTTTTTTTTGACATTTCCATCCATCTATAAAAAGTGTGAGATGATCCGGCAATTATGACCTTTTAGATCAAAGTTGCTGGTTCGTGAGCGGCACATGATGTATTCTTTCTGCAGAAGCAATCAAAACCAAGCAAGGATTTCACAATGGCGCAAACAGCATTTCAAGGCACTCCAGTCACCACCATCGGCACTCTTCCTGCAGTAGGGACCCAAGCTCCTGATTTCAAATTGGTGAAGGGCGATTTGTCCGAGGTTACCCTTTCTTCGCTCAAGGGTAAAAAAGTGGTGCTCAATATTTTCCCCAGCATCGATACCGGCGTCTGTGCCGCTTCGGTCCGTCGTTTCAATAAGGAAGCGTCCACCCAGCCCGATACTGTCGTGCTCTGCATTTCCCGTGACTTGCCTTTTGCATCGGGCCGTTTTTGCTCCGCAGAAGGACTCACCAATGTTGTCACCGCATCCGAGTTCCGTAACCAGGACTTTTCCAAGGCCTATGGCGTGCTCCTGACTGACAGTGTGCTTGCTGGCTTACACGCCCGCGCCGTTGTCGTCGTAGATGAGAATGGCAAGGTCAAGTACAATGAGTTGGTTGCGGAAATCACCACGGAACCGAACTACGCTGCTGCTCTGGCTGCGTTGTAATTATTCGCAGAAGAAGCGGCCGACCTCAATCCCTGATTTGGCATTGAAAAGGACCCCTTCGATGTGCTCATACTGGTGAGTGGTCGAATCGGTCTTATCGCCCCATTTGGAGATGACCGTCCATAGATAGTCCCCATGATCCCGGAGTAGCACTGCTGCGACCGGGATTTTTGCAATGCTGGTGTCGGAGGCATTGAGGGAGTAGTCGATCAAGGAGTCCAGGTGCGCTGGTTTTTCAAAGGTCGCGTGCGTTTTGAGCCGAAGGGCTTTGAGCAAATGCTGCTGGTCCTGGCGCCAGTTTTCTGTGCTCCAGCCCGCGAGAAAATGGTCGAAGGGCTGCCCAGAGAAGCGTTGTAGCAAACTGTGCTGTATGCGCTCCATGCGAATCCGTGGAAGCACAGAATCCTGGAGGAATTCCTCCGTATCGAGTGGTGTTCCTGTAGATCGGTTAAAGAGATAAATACCTAAGTCACGCTCGGCAAGATGCCGTAAGCTGTCAGCACCCAGGGAGTCCGTGATGGTACGCACATCGAGATCGATCGCAGCAAGGTAGGTGGTATCTCCAAGGAGCTTGGAGGCATCGGAAACCCTCGATTCCCAGAGTTTGTCTTCGGGGACGGAGCAACCGAGCAGGAACAGTACTGAGGCAAAAATGGGCAACGCAGAAAATTTCATGCACCCAATTTAGAATTCCTAAAATTCCATAGGCATTTCAAGTTAGCGCTTGGGAAAATGGATCCAGAAAGTGCATCCCAAGCCTTCCCCTGCTGATTCGACCTCGATCTGCGCGCGATGGATTCGTGCAATACTGTTGACCAGTGCAAGGCCAATCCCAGAACCTTCGGACTTGGGATTCAGTTTTGAAAATAGTCCAAAAATCGATTTCTGATGAGCAGGCGCAATGCCTAAACCATTGTCTTTGACGTAAAGATTCCAATGGCTTGGAGTTTCGTTACAACCAATATCGATAATTGGCGTTCCTTCGGCACAGCGGAATTTGATGGCGTTTTCAATGAGATTCTGAAATAGCTGGCCGAGCCGCGTTGGGCATCCGAGTATGGTGGGTAGCGTAGTAGAAATTTCCAGCGCAACGTTATTATGAGTCAGAGCCCCAGCGAGCGCATCGCGTACATCACCGAGAACGCCTGTGAGTGCAACGGGTTTAAGCGCAATTGCCGATTGGCCTACGCGGGCTAGCTGTATCAAATCCTGTAGCATACCCCCCATCTTTTGGGCCACTTTTTGAATATGCGACAGATAATCCTTGATCGCGTCAAGATCGTTTTCCGCAAGGCACATTTCGACTTCGTGGGCAAGCCCCTGAATGGTAAACAGCGGAGACTTGAGGTCATGGGACGCGGTATAGGTAAAGCGCTCCAGATCTTCGTTTTTGCGGGCGAGTTCTTCGAGCAGGCGTTCGCGCTCCTGTTCCGTAAAGTAGTTTTGGGTGATGTCACGGCCCACGGCTTGGGTTTCCAGGAGTTTGCCTTCGGGAGAATAAATGCCGCGGTGAATCCAATGTTGCCTGCGTTCGCAAAGGTCGGGCATGATCACCATATGCTCAAATTCCGCGAGCGGGTTTTGAGGGGTGATCCCTGCAAGGTGTTCCTGAATACTCGGAAGCTCAGATTCCGGGATATTAGGAATATAATTGCGGTTCATTATGTCTTGGCGATTCTGGCCGAAGTAGCGGGCGTAGGCTTCATTGACAAAGGAGAGGCGACCATCCGGAAGATAACGACAAACTAGCTCGGTCTGCTCCTCGATAATGGCCATATACCGGGCTTCGCTTTGCTGCAACTGTGCGAGTGCGGTTTCTCTTTGGAGTTCGGCAATCTTACGGTGGGTGATATCGCTAATCACAATGCGACACACGGGTTGCCCATCTGGGAACTGCGCGAGGGTTGCATTCATGCGCACCCAGAGCGGGCTTGCATTCGACCGGTTCATGCGCAATTCGCAGGCCTGAGGATTGGCCGTGGCAAAAAGCCGTTTGCGATGCAGGTAGAAAATGTCCTGATCGTCTATAAAAATAAAGCGCGTGATGGGTTGTTGGGAAAGTGCGCCTCGGGTTTCGCCGAGAAGAGTTGATGCCGTAAGGTTGGCCTCGAGGATTAGCCCTTTTTCACTTAAGGTACAATACCCTACCGGTGCCTGGTCATAGAGACTAAAGTAGCGGGCCCGCGAGGTCTCCAGTTCTTTCTGGGTGGAGCGCAACTCGTCATTTTGCATATCCAGTTCATGCTGGTGGAGACGGAGGTTTTCTTCGGTCAGCTTTTGCTCGGTAATGTCTTGCGCGATACCGCGGGTGCCGATGATTTCGCCTGCGACATTGCGGACATGCTTTGCAAAGAAGCGTAAATTAATCGGTTTGCCGTTCTTACTCTTATGGACGGTTTCAAAACCTTGAACCACGTTTCCTTGCAGAATGTGAGAAAATTCGATACGATCGCGCGCGGCTACTTGTGGATCTTGAAATTCCGTAAATTTTTTGCCTAGCATTTCTGGGATGCTATACCCGAAGGTGCGTTCCCAAGCTGGGTTTAGATAAGTATAACGGCCTTCAATATCGCATTGAAAAATCAGATCCTGTGATGTTTCCACCACATCGCGAAACAGCTCTACAATTGCATGTTCATCAGTAATATTGTCAAATGGTTGTAGTTCCTGCTCCACGCACAGTCCTCCTCATTAACGTCTGTCACTGTATTATAACCAGAATCGCGATGATTGCGATAGAATAATACAAATAACGTATTCATTCATTCATTAATGAATGAAGCGATTTGGAACATAAGAAAATCAGTTAGCTAGTTGACTTTTTGAGGCGTTCCGTGGTGGCAATGCCATACATCTGCCCTGATTCGTTTATCAGAGCGGTGGAAACCAAGGATATATCAAGGATGCGGCCGTCTTTGGTGGAGCGTTCCGTCAAGTAGGGTTCGAGAACCTTTGCTTCGCTCAATAGGCGAACCTTGGCGAGTGCTTCTTCGCGTTTTCCTGCGGGAATGCGGTCGCGTACATTCATGGTCAGCGCCTCGTTTTCTGTCCATCCATACATATGAACGGCGGCGGGATTCCATGCGGTAATACGGCCATCCAGATCCTGGACGACTACAGCATCCACAGAGTCACGGAGGATAATTGCTAAAGGCATAATTTCGTTGACCTTGCGCAGCGACAACTCGATTCGTTTGATTTCCGTGATTTCCATAAAGGTGATTACCGCGCCTTCGATGACGTTGTCCAGGGTGCGGTAGGGCACAATGCGCATCTTGTACCATTCGTCCGCAACGGTCTGCACATCGATCTCTTTGGGGATAAGGGTATTGAGAACCGCTTGCGTATCGGCGACCATGCTGGTATAGCCCACAAGATTCGAAACCACGTGGCTCACGTGACGGTTGAGGTCGCCATGGATGAGGTTGATGATGCGGGTTACTGCTGGTGTGAAGCGTAAAATGCGCAGTTCATGATCGACAAAAACGGTACCAATCCCTGTTCCGGCCAGCAGGTTGTTCATGTCGTTGTTGGAGCGCGAGAGGTCGTTCACCTTATTTTGCAGTTCGGTATTGACAGTGCTGAGTTCTTCATTGACGGACTGAAGTTCTTCTTTTGAAGTTTCGAGTTCCTCGTTGGTGGACTGCAATTCTTCATTGACCGATTGCAACTCCTCGTTGGCGGACTTGAGTTCTTCATTGGCCGCTTCAAGCTCTTCGGTGGTCGATTGTAGGTATTCGTCTTTGGCGCGTAGCTCGAATTGCAACGCTGCGATCAGTTGGGCGCTGGGGTTGGGGCTGTCTGATGGTGGGGTTCCTTCTGCGGTAGCAACGACTTCCTCTTCGGGGGCATCTTCGAGGATTACCAGAAACAATGGTTCTGATGGTGCTGCCGCTGGATTTGGGACTACAGGATGGATGCTTAGGTTGACTTGGGTAAAGTGACCATTGGTTTTGACCCGAAGCCCCGGGCAGCGAACCGTTTCATTGCCCGCTACCGCTTTGTGCAGCGCAGTAGCCAAGGTGTGCAGCAATCCCTCGCGTGCCATTTTGAGAATGTTATGGATTTGCGCTTCGCCGGGAGTCGGTTCGAGGTATCGGCCAGTGCGACCGTGCAGATACAGAATATCGCCCTTGGCATTGACCAGAGCCCCTGCTGGAGCAATCTGCTGCAATAAGGTTTGTTCGGTAAGTTCGCGAAGAGGTAGTTTCACGGGGAAGTTCGAGTGCTTATCTGCCATCCGCGTGTGTCCAGGAAACAGGTTGACTGTTGGTGGCATAAGCCGGTCCAATGCTTCGCGCTGGGAGCCATGAAGGTCGTTTTTTTTCTGGTAAATTTTGGCTTTACGGTCGATCATAGCGAAGTGATTGGTGAATTCGCCCACGGTTTCCGATGTGCCTAAGAATAGAAATCCAGCTGTGCGCAAAGAAAAATGAAACATGGGAATGACTTTCTTCTGGAGCTCAGCGTCAAAATAGATCATCAGGTTGCGGCAACTGATCAGATCCAGTTTCGAAAAAGGAGGGTCTTTAATGAGATCCTGTTCGGAGAAAATAACCAGGTCGCGGATTTTGCGGTGGATGTGGTATTCTGTGGCACCTGTGTCGGTAGTAAAAAAGCGCGCAAGCCTAATCGGAGACACGTCGTTTGCGATGCTTGCAGGGTAGATGCCCCGCCGTGCTGCCGCGATCGCCATAGAATCAATGTCGGTGGCGAAAACCTTCACCACATAGTTCTGCAGTAGAACTTCCATATGCTCCACAAGCAGAATCGCAAGGGAATAAGCCTCTTCGCCCGTTGAGCAGCCAGCCGACCAGATGCGGATTTCGGAGCCGGGTGGTTTTCCTGCAAACAACTGGGGAATAATCTGGCTCTCCAGCACAGGGAAAGCTTCGGCATCACGGAAAAAATTGGTTACCCCAATTAGAAGGTCGCGAAAAAGTGCGTCGACTTCTTTGGTATTTTGTTGGAGAAGCTTGAGGTAAGCGTCCAGAGAGTCAGTCTGGTGGACAGCCATGCGCCGGCCGATGCGTCGATGGATCGTGCTGGGTTTGTACTTGGAAAAGTCGTGACTGGTCTGTGCGCGCAGGAGAACGTAAATCTTGGTGAGTGCATTTCCATTCAGAGACTCAGCGAGGGGCGTTTGGTGGAATGGTTTACCAAAGGCGTGGGAGGTGTAGGAAATCAGCTGGG